>Ga0209367_1005440_pt1 | contig 17645 bp, 7 predicted proteins | sample WorMetLIZISLAND2_FD_187412 | JGI IMG/M metagenome (GOLD analysis project Ga0209367, IMG submission 187412) | Marine gutless worms symbiont microbial communities from Max Planck institute for Marine Microbiology, Germany - Olavius geniculatus... ... | reverse complement strand
TTGAACCATGTGCTCGACAGAGCTGTATATAGAATTTTTGGCTGTTCTAGTGCAGAGGACACTAAGTTTATTAGAACAGTTATTGATCTGCCGAGTGTTGATTTATGCATTGCTCGTAGGCTTCACAAGTTTGTTCAGAAGTATGCTGTGACATACACATGGTCGTCTCTGTTTTCTTTTTAATATTGTCTTTTAGCTTAGTTTTTTTTAGTAATTAGCTTCTGCATTGTATTGTATTTTTTTTACTGTATGCTGCATCTTATTGCGATTAAAGATTATTAATAATCAGTTTGTTGCGAACTGTCCACAGAATGCATCTGTAAAAATTTTGAAAATCGGCTATCATTTAGCGAAGATAATTATGGACAGTGAAAACGTCGGACGCTTTGGGGACAGTGTGTATAAGACGCAACTGGTAGGCGCACTGTGGGTTGAACGCCACAGAACACTGCGGCTAGGCCTAGGCTATATCTATAGTTGTTGCGATAACAAATATCAGATTTGGCATCGGCTAAAAAGTAGGCGGCGCAGCAATTAAAATTATGGATGCTCCAGATTTTGATTCTGCCCCCCCCAAATTTTCCCAGATGAACGAAACTTTTCGGACAAGAAGAAGATTCTTCGATAATTTTCCGACAGGCCAAAATTAAGAGGGAGTGGAAATGACAATTCTCCTGTTTTTTGGCAATCACGTGCACAACTTGAACTGTTTCATAATTTTGAAAAAAAAAATATTTTTGTCATGTTCACACTTTGTATTTGGTTTGTTGTGTCCTGTATGCTTCGAAGAGAAATGTAATTGTGTCAGTGGCTACTGCATGATTTTTTAAAATTCCGCTCCGTTTTTTTCACCGTCTGCCACCGCGGAAGCACGGAAAATTTGTTTACGTCTTAGAAGGTAGGACTATACGAGGGTATACGTTATAAAGGCGCGTTTATATAGAGAGCGACGTAACTGAACTGAACTGAACTGATTTGGCTTAGTTTTTGATGAACTGACCAACGCTCACTTAGGCCTGTAGACGCGTCATTAAGCTTACCCTGCTTGCCCAGTGGTCAGTTCGTCAAAAACTAAACCGTGTCAGACTTCAGTTTATTTCAGTTCAGTTCAGTTACGTCGCTTTATAGGCGCCTTAACTGTTGTTGTAGTGAGCTAGTTTGACTATATCGATTCTCGCGTTGCTTACAGCAGGACATACAGGGCGTGCAGCAGTATGACAGAAAGATCGATACTCAATAGATACATACAACATATGTAGGCTGTCTCTAGCATAGGCCTACTATACAGATGTTGCCATATAGGCATAGTGCAATATTGTCAATCATCACACTATAGATTGCACCACACTCCTACACTCTATAACTATCATCACCCTTATTCATTTGTGTAGGGTTTAATCCCTTTAGCCTAACCGTAGCCGTAGTCAAGGAGATGTACAATGTACAGGGTGTGCACTGCGATTGTGTACGTGCACCCCAGGCCCAAGAGATTTGTGCAGTAGAACTAACGTTTTCCGGTTTTCTTTCTCGACCAAAAATGCGTTTGCGGTCGGGGCTTTGCCCCGGACCCCGCTGAGGGGGCTTACAGCGCTCTCCAAGACCTCCTAGCTGGTGGGTAAGGGGCTCGCTCCCTACTCCCTTGCCTTGGGCCTCGATTTTCAAAGCGCCCTCACAACCTTATTTTCTGGCTACGCCTGTAGTCAAGTCTCACACAGAAAAATAACTACTGGTCTTGTGTCTTCTCGCATAAAATGCCTACAGTTTTTGACCCGCTACAGCCACGCTTTGGAGCTGACTGTCTGTCTGTCTGTCTGTACGGTTGTATTGTATTGTGGCTATAACGATGAGAGATAAGGCCAAGGTTGCTATCACTAATAGGATATTGCTTATGCCCTTTCAGATGAGATGAAAATCATCGACCTTGGATTACCTTAACGATAAGTACTGCAACAGGAACTACTACAAGCTGTATATAGCTCGTCTACCTCAGCGACAGCTAGGCTTTTTGCTATTTTTTTACAGCAGGGAGACGGACGTTAATAAAATCCAGGCACATTAGGCCGCTGGAAACAGACACTAAATTTACCACTCACCCCCATCATATTTCTTTAATAATATTCCTTCAGTTTTTTGGCGCATTTGTTACATCTTTAGATACGTCGTATATACTGTGTAGGCTGTAAGCTATAAGCCCCTGACACTGATAGCATCTGCATCAACACTAGTCCTGTAGAGCTGTGCCGTGTATTCGAGTACTCGATTTATTCCAGTTAGAAACTGAACTCGAATAATATTTTTAGAATCAATTTCAAATACTCCTATAGATTACGAATTTTTTGAAAAAAAATCGTAACTAGAGTTCCAGTGTTATTTAATGTAGGCCTAGATAGGCTTATGAAATCGAGCCTGGAAAACTAGTTTAAAAGTTTGAAAAATAAATTGTTCTGGTTTAGAAAAAAAGCTGGAAGGACTTCAAAGTTCAAAAAAACTTCAATTTTTGCCGTAGGCTTTATAATTTAAATTACAGGTCGTATTTAAATTCATATTTTGATTGTATCTTTTGAGTTTTACTGCAATTAATAAAAAACAATGTGCAAGAGAGCATAAATAGTGTAGGCCTATATCACAATGGGCCGCAATTTTGTGTCCGGTTTGCTTTATACAGCAAAACCGAAACAAAAAGTTCTGCTGTCGCTAGGGTGGGCCGACCGGACGAAGTCCGACGCTGTCCAAAAAGATTAAAAACTTAAAAACTATAAAAAAAATACTTCAAAATCTTTAATACCTAGAAAAGTAACAACTAGTGTTTTCTAGTGTGCAACAAATTCTGTGTTTGTAATAATTGACAAAATTTCTAAGTCCAAGATCAAGATATATGGTGTGTGTGCTAGTTGAAATGCAATCGGCTAATAGTTGAATATGCGTATGTTTATAACATTTTATTTAGGCCCCTATGTATTCACATTACATTTATCGAGCGCATACTCGTTAAATTACTCGTCAACTACTCGAGTAATAAATTACTCGTATAGCACAGCACTAAACAGAGCTGCATTATACCTGTAACAGCAGCTGTAGTTATCACAGGCGCGTTCAGATGGTTACAGACTAACAACAGTATAGTTACATTACAGTGATTTAGTCTCTGTAATATTAGTATAACCATAGTTCGAGAATTCGTGATTTTGGGTTTTAGAGTTTAGCAAAGACTTATATGTATGCTGCATATAGATCTCAAAAAGGCGTTTGACTCCATATGGAGGAGAGGGCTATGGAAAGTTACATGTAAGACACCTTGGCTACCCAACGAAAGTGGTTCGGATTCTAGAAAGTCTCTATTTTGCAACTTTTAGTGCCGTCAGAAGTAGTGGTGGCCTGTCAGGCTGGTTCCGTGTTTAAACTTCGTAAAGTTGCATGTTTAAATTGTTAAAATACGTGAAATGCGAATTCTCGAACAATGGCTGTTATATAGGCCAGTTGTTTGTGAAGAACAAAAAACAATAATATAAACCTATAGCTGAGTTGTACATACGGACAGACAGCAAGATGGAAGGGACTTCGATGAAGATTATCAAATATCTCATCTTTGCGTTCAATCTCGTCGTTTTCGTAAGTGAGCCGTTTATTCTCTCTGTCTTCAACAAGTTAGAGAATAATGGTTCGAAAAGAACTATAGGTTTTAAGTTACTTTTAAAACCTAGAAACCTCATATAAATTTTAGTGTTAATAGGTTAATAGGGTTAATAGGTTTTTTTCAACACGCTGACTATTTTTACGGCAGAGGTAGGCCTACAAATAGCCTGTAGGGTAGACCTGCAAGTCGCCGAGGTACAAAAACATGACCTGACTTGACGCTAAAATGACCCCAAGGCGGTCGACTTGGGGTCATTGAATGGAATGAATGAACATCCGACTCGACTTGACTTGACTTGACAGCGGCAGTCGACAGACGACTTCAGACGTTCAGAAGTTGTGATGAACTTGCGTGAACGCTGCAGGTATACTGTAGGCTATTCATAAACTGTTTTTCCTTCGGTGGACGTCTTTTGTTATTGTCATTTCTTAAAGGAAATTCGTACAGACAGCTAAAACTGTGCGTTGTGACTGTTTTTGACGCGTTACATGCTGTACGGCGTCTTTGGCGTCGTTGTCGTCCGTCCCTCTGTAACGGATGTATTGTGGCTAACAGCTAGGGCTTATAAAAACTTTTACACGAATAATTAGCTTTGTGTCTTAAACCTAGGCATGCAAAATTTCAGCCATCTAGTGCAAGGAGAACAACAACATTATGGAAATTAGGCTTACGTCATTGACATTAGGCTAATTCACTCGTAGGCCTAGGTTTCTGGTTTCTACGTCATTTATTACTCCGCTAAGGAGGTTATGTTTTTGCCGGTTTTTGTCTGTCTGTCTGTGTGTTAGCAAGATAACTAAAAAAGTTATAGACTGATCTTTCTGAAATTTTGAGGACATGTCGGAAATGGCAAAAACTACCAGTGATTCAATTTTGGGGGTGATCCGGAAGGAATCCTGGATTCTGGATCACTTTGAACTTTTTTAACAATTAGAAGAGTGCGAAGCGTTGAAACTCAATAATCCGTTCATCCTAATTGATATTATACAGTTATTTTATATAGGCCTACGGTCACTAAAATATGTTACAAATTGCCTTATTTGCCCAAACTCATAGATAGCCGCGTTTGAGAGAACTGGTATGAGTGCAGGATTATTTTTGTCAAGTCGACTTCTCGAGTCGACTTGAAATGACTTGTAATGAAACCGACGGCGCCAGAAAATTTCGACGGCGACGCTGCTACAGACCGACTTGACCCGACTTGGAAGGCCCAAGTCGACTTGAGTCGACTTGATCGACCCGACTTGCAGGTGTTTGTCGTATCGCCGAGAGACACGACCTAAGCCTGCCGTCGCAAAACGGCTGCCGGGTAAATAGCCGGGCCGAGTAGGACCGGATATCTATCCGACAACCGAACGGTTATTTACACGGCTGAATTATGTAGGTATACTCACTGTCCACCTCACATAATTTATGTCAACGCACTACCGTGTAAAGCGCAGATGCTCCAAATTGTTACATTACCCAGTGATTATCAGTATCATCTTGCTCACTTTTTTATGATCGGTTTGACACAGAGTGCCATGTGTGGTATTAAATATTTTACGCTGATAATAGCAGACAACAAAATAACTGGTTGATGAACTCAAAACACGTTTTATCCATGAATGAGTGTTGTGCATTTTGATCCGTAACATTTATCGTTAATGACGCTCTCAGACGTGGCGTCACGTCTAAGCCATTGTGTACACTTTGGGCATAAATTCTGATAATCTGAAAGCAAGTTGTTACACAAACTTACAATTCTGCTGAATAAATCGCATTTTAGGTTATTGTGTTTTTAATTATGTCGTTAAAACTTTTATGGAGATAACAACTGAGCATTACGCAACAATTTGGAGCATCTGCGTTTTACACGGTAGTGCGTTGACATAAATTATGTGAGGTAGACATTGAGTATACCTTACATAGTTCTATCGTCTTGGCTATTTCCGTGCCAAAAACTATCAAGTTTGGTGCAGGTTTCATTTGACGAAGTTCTGAAAAAAACAAGTTGCAAGGGTTCACCGAGCTGCTGCAACAAGCGTTCATGAAGTCAGCTCGATGAGTGCTTGAGGAGCCAGCTTAACTAGCCATTTTCATCGTGTTAACAAAGTATAAAACAAAAAACCCAGCTGTCGCCAGGGTGGGCCGACCGTACCGCCTATATCCGAATGCCATTCGTCCGACTTCCGGTCGCGGAAAGAAAGCGATTTTCCACAGTGAATGCAGACCCATACACGCTAGATTAACAATCAGCCAAAAATAAATTACTTTATTATAAGCTCCAGAGAAGAAAATTCTGTAAGATATTCGTCTAAAATTAGTGCTGGGCTGGTGTGCAGATAATCGGTTTGGTATTCATTATCGTCGGCACGGTGATCCAAGCGGCGTTCCGTGATTACTTCGCGTTCTTCGGTAACGACGTCAACAGCGCCTCTCTATTCATCGTTGTCATCGGAGTGATTTGTCTGATAGTCAGCTTCTTCGGCTGCTGCGGCGCTTTCAAGGAGAACCACTGCATGATTGTCACCGTACGTATAAGGGTCTATTATTTCGTTACGCCTAGGCCTACGCCAAAAACTGACACCCCTTCAACTATATAGTACGTCAATGTAGACTAGGCTAGTGTCATTATTAAGCAGCTTCAATAATTTTATCGGGCAACTGTTTGCGAAGAAATTGCATTTTGTCCGCAGGAATTTTTTTCCGTGCCACCCTGTACATAGCCTAAGCCTACATTAGCTAATTCGTGTAGGCCCTATAGTGGTGTTCTGGTATAGCCAATGTATAATGTATAGGACCTATTATTAAAATGTAGCCTAATAATGTTCGTGCGCAGTTTTCGGTGTCTTTGAGCATTGTCCTTGTGCTTGAAATCGCAGCCTTCATCACCGTCTTCGTTCTCAGAGCTGAGGTACTAACAACCGCTCATCAATGATTGACTTTTTTCTCACTTTTGGCGGCTTGGTGGGTCAACGGCTAGGGCGTTGGATACGGGACCGCAAGGTCCACGGTTGAAATCCCAGCCGGTGCACTACCAAGTAACAACTCTGGGCAAGTTGTTCACACCTACCTGCCCGTGTAGGTGCAAGAGGTCTAGTGGTTGGTGTTGACTCGCAACTTTCAGGTTGCGGTTTGATTCTCGCTGCCGGTCATTTGCAAGCAACCTTGAGCAAGTTGATAATCTATTGTATGCTCAGGCCAACTCAGCCTCCTACCCTCCGTGGGTCAAGAAATGAATAGTAGCTTACGGGATACGGGGTGCATGAAAGCCTAGTGTGGCTATTTGAGGCGCTGGTATGTCTGCTAGCTGCAAACCGCGGGTCCAGTTGTTCGTTAACGCGGGCAATGGATGGCCGCATAGTGTGCTGCGGTATCATTAGCTCATGCCAATCAGCTGCCACTTCCGAGATTGTCAAAGCGCTTCTGGCCACAAGTTCGCCTCATGTAAGAAGCGCTATAGCAAGTACCGGACTTTACCTTTTACCTTTTTACTGTGGGTGCTCATCTGTCTGTGGTCTGTAGTAATAGGCCTATAAAATAGTTGTAGTAGTAGCCTAGTTGTTGTTGTTGTGTCCACAGGTGGACGAGTATGCTCGCGATAAGATGAAAGACACGCTTCCAAACTACCAGAACAAAGGCGTCAAGGCAGCTTGGGACCATCTGCAGACTCAGGTTCAAATAGGCCTAGGCTATAGGCTAGCCCGTGGCTTCATGGCCAGGGACCGTGGGGGAAAAGAGCAATTGCCCTTCAGCCTAAATTTTCATTGGCTGTCGGAAACTGTCGAAAAATCTGCAGGCTTCTTGTCGGAGCATTTTCGTTCATAAATGCAAATTCTGCAGTTGAAAACTCCCATTTTCGGACATTCAGGGGGTACAATATTGAAATTTTAAGTACCCTGTCAAAAAGTTGCAACTTTCTGCTCCGCCTACTTTTTAAACCCACGACACCGCTATCAGAGCCATAATAATTTATTATTTATCTAGTAAGACATATGTAGGGCCTATCTTAAATCTCGTTTTAATCTCGCTCTAGTGCCGGTAAAACCGGCTGCGTCGTGGGTTATAAACGCAGGTGGGGGAGGCAGACAGGTGCAAATCTTCGACAGAGGAAATGGTGGGTGCTCAAAATTTTAGTTTTCCTCCAAATGTTCTAGTCCCAAATTTTGCATTTTCCTAAGAAATTTAAATTTGACGTTCGGCGACCGTTTTAAACTTTTGAACTGAAATTTGGCGCATCATATCTTAGCAACAGATTTGACTCATTCATGCATCCCGTGTTTGCTTCTGGATTTCAGTTGACGGGGTCGGCGGATAAAATGGTTGCCTCTAGTGCGCAGTGAGTAGGCCTACATTTTAGATTGATCATTACTCGAAAATAATGACGTTGTTTTTAAGGCGCGTACAGAGCGATGAAACTAAACTGAACTGACACGGTTTAGTTTTTCACGAAAAATTACTGACCAATGTGTAAGCGTGCAGGGCGAGCCTACTGATTGACGCGTAAGTGAGCGTAGTCACGTAGGCCACCGACGCCGTTAGACGGTGCCTACTGTAATGCATTACTGCTTGCCCATTGGCCAGTTCGTCAAAAACTAAACCATGTCAGTTCAGTTACGTCGCTCGGTGCGCGCCTTTAGTTTGCTCACAATCGAAAACTACACGGTGTGCAAAAAAGTAAGCTATAATGTGTACTTTTTCCAAATCTTCGCCAAATATTGACCAATTTTCACAATTTTTTTTCACCAGTGGACTCTAAGAAATTTGCTACTCAACCTTTTTTGACACTTACTATAACTTATATTTAACATTTTACTTAAATACTTTAAAAATTTACCACTCGAATTTATTACCATCTGTACCGTTGTACGTTTTCGGATATTTATATTTTACCAGGTAGTGTAGCGACGTAATGAGTGCGGTGTGCATGCCACTGAGTAGCAAATTTCTTAGAGTCCAGTAGTGAAAATATTGTGAAAATTGACCAATATTTAGCGAAAAAATTGTGAAAATTTACCAATATTTAGCGAAGATATGGACAAAGTGCCATATAGCTTACTTTTTTGGCCCACCCTGTATAATGTTGTAACGTTTGGCTGTAGTTGGAGTGCTGTGGAGTGGACACGTACCTCGATTGGTCGGACAATGCCGAGTACAAGGCGAACCAAACTGTTCCGCAATCTTGTTGCATTAACCGCACCCGGGCCGACTGCGCCGGCAAAGTACTCAAGACTAAAGACGTTTCCATGATCCACGATGATGTATGTAACTATAGGCTTACAGCACTGGTAAGAGTGGGTAAGCGAGTACGCAGTAGTGGAGCTTATACCACCCCAGACAGTGCAGTATCGTACTCAAACCGCGCCGGAGGATCGCACACACTACACCATCAACTGCTTTTGACGACATGGGGTCTGGGACCATGCCCCCGGAAAAATTAGAAAAAATCGACGTTGAAATTGCACGCTTAGGCCTACTGCTTACGTGCACTCAGGGGATAGATATCCTACTCCGAAACGTCTTACGTGCGCAAAATGTTTTAAACGAAAATATTAAATCCCTATTAATTTCCTCTCTTGAAAATATTTGAAGGGAAGGGCGCATATGTCATGCCAACGCCAGATACTGGGTGTGAAGTGGCACGACCGTGTCAAGAACATCGACATAGCCGACAGGACTGGTCTGCCGAACATTGCAGATATAATCAGCAAGAGGCACCAAGCACTGTTTGGTCACGTTGTTTGACATGGGGGGCACCTGCACACCAAGCGTTATGTCAGGTCATTGCAATGAAAGGCGGGCAGAGTCTGGGGATGAACTGGAGAAGACCTCCTGCATGGGCGTCCTCGAAAAACCTGGATACAGCAGATCGGCAGCGGAACACCGGCATTCAGCTGGAGACAGATGTGGCAGAGTGCAGATGAACGTGGACATCGTGGGGAGTCGCCGCAACGGACCTCGATCAGTTGTCTACGCGTCATGATGATGATGATGATGATGCCACTCGACGCAGGTGAACGCACGCGTTGACCACACCCAGATAAGCCAATAATTATAGGCCTATATGCTGTGCCGGTATACTCGATTTACCTACCCCGGATGGACGAAAGTCGTCACCCATCCAAGTACTAACCACCCGGTATGTGTGTGTAGGGCTGTGCGGATGAATTCATCGATTGGACGGAGGAAAATATCCTCATCATCGGTGTCGTCACTGGCATCTTTGCTCTCCTACAGGTTGACACAATAACCTCCACAGCTAGATATCCACAGCATCTCACACAGGGTGGCCCAGAAACCTATCAGCATTGCGTATAACCCATGCAGGCCTACCAATCCATAATAATGAAAGCGTTACTAGAAGTTATAAGTTTTTAGTTCCTGCACATGTAGCCTACTTGAAAACATGGCTCTTAGTCATATCCGGCATTATCGTATGAACTTGTTTCTGTCTAGGCCTAACCTTGAAGTAGTCTAACGTAGGCAACTCTGATTGATTTGACTGACTGATCGACTTAAATAGTTGTACATTTTGATGATTAGAAAGAAATTTATTTTAATTCATCCAGCTATAGCTATAGCATAGCATGGGACAGATTATCAAATCACTTATGTCACACTGTCATTCTGTCAGTCTGTCTGTAAACACTCGTGCGGTCGCAATTTTGATTCGATTTTGATGAAATTTTGCACAGTGATTCGGGACCCGAAAAGTAAGATCAAGTTTGTTTAAGATAAAAATCTGATAACTCCTTCCTCTATTTTACCCCAATTTTTGGAAAATTTTGCATTACGGCCTATGGGGACTTCACAGCGGTATAACTCGGTCCCCGTAAAAGATAATTGCGCGCTGTTTGCACCTAACCCCCTATTATCGGGTCCGGGCTATCCGATGGTGTCATTTAAATTTCTCCCTTGCCGACCCCTGTTGCCATGGCAACGAATTTTGGGACAAAATTGATTATCACTCGGCCCCCGTGAAAGATAATGCGCCCAGTTTGCACCTAACCCCTTTATACGTAGCTGCTAGGCTATAGGCCTAGGCCTACAGCGTGGCAATTGGACAGATAGCCTACCTCGTTCAACAGAACGTATTTCTATAGTGTAAGAAATCAAACCATTGTAAACCACTGTCTTTCCATGTCTTTTTTTACTTCACAAGGTAGTGTACCGATGCAGTTAACGTGTGGTGGGATCAACGGCGTCGTCTGTTAAAAAAGTTGGCGGAAAAAATTGCATTTTTAGACAGACACATGCAAGTCAGCGACAGAGGAAATTAGGGGTACTTAAGATTTCAATTTTACCCCTAAATTTTCAGAAAATGGGAGTTTTTCAGTAGCAAACAAACGAAAATCTTGCGACAAGAAAAAGATTTCCGGACAATTTTCCGACAGCCCAAAATTCACGGCGAAGTAAAATTGTCCCCCACGACGCCATGGATGGGTTATTTAATAATCACGTTCTGTTTGCCGCAAAATGTTAAAAGTTTTGAAAATCGACTTGTATCTGGTAAAATGTGGACCATAGATGTTAAAAACATTTATTTGCAAATAAGAAAAAAAACATTAAAACCATGTTTTATAGGCCCCATACTTGTATAAAAAAAACATTATAAAAACATTAAACTGCAAATGTTTCCAATCGCTAATTTTTACTTTAGGCATTTTTTATTTTGTGTAACTGTGATTATGGTAGATACTCAATTCTGAACTAAACAGTCAAATGTCAGAACAAATACCAAGTATACTAGTCACGTTTATAGCTTTTAAAACATCTGTAGCAATTTATTCTAAAGATTTAACAAGAACAATAAACATAACATTAACAACACGAAAAAACATTAACAAATAAAAAAACATAAAAAAATAATTTTAAAAACATTTTAAAAATTATAAAAGCCTTAGCGTAGGCCTACTTTTTTGGCCCATGCATCCGTACGTATGTCTAATGTCTACTGGTATAATAATTAGTATTGTCTGTGTATTATAGGTGGTCGGAGTAGTACTGTCGTGTATTCTGGCGTTCAATCTGCGCAAACAATATCAATCTGTCTAACAACATCCAGCTGCAGCTTCACAGCGTAAGACATACCGTTATTCATTATAGAGCTATAATTAGGTTGGTGGCGTGGCTTAGAGGTAACGCGTTTCATTCGATCATCAAAATTACTGTAGGCTACGCCGGGCCGGGTTAGTATGCTGCAAAGGGTGACTGCCTGCGGGCAGGTAAACCATTTCGGTATGTAATCCCAGCCACCTAAGTAAACTCAGCCTTTCATCTCTCCGGGGTAGGAAAATTGAGTACCGGCCTATCTGGCAGCTGACGCTCCGTAGCTCTGGAATGGACTTCAATTAAAAGCTGGCCTATAACACAACCTTTAACCTACAACTATAATTAGGCCTATGGTTGTCACCAACTGGCGTCTTGGCTTCATTAGGTTGCGACATCATGCGCCGGAAATCAGAATTGGTCAACTTACAATTTTAGAAACAGTATAGGCCTATGCCTAATAATATAAGCTGAGCTTATTACAAATTCATCACAATACAAATAGGCATGTGCACAGCGATTAGTTGATTAATGACCCGACCTAAAAATGGCACCAGCTTTTACGTAAGCACCAATTTTTGTTTTCTGTGCATTTTTTCGCCAGTTAGGAGCTCGTATGAGACAGACGGACAAACAGAGGGACAGGCGGGACCCGTATTGCGGCCTACCGCATAATAAGTGCTGTTTTATCTGTGTGTTTGTAGGCAACCAGTGAAGTCTGTACGTTGTTGAATGTTGTCACTTGATTCGTTGCCGACGAAATTCCATCTACAGTCATTATTTTATTATATTTAAACACTTTACTATACTTAAACAAACTTGCATTTTGACATTGACGCTGCTTGCACGTAGGCCTAATTACCTACAACGAAAGCCACTTTGTCATGAGTTCTGTGGCTAAACTATGGCTTAATGTAACACGCAGGGTTGTTAATATACAATAATGCACTGTAACTTTGGTGATGGGCCAATTGCAATATTTATATCAGTTCACACTGATCTTTTACTTTAACTGTTGATAATAAGCACGCTGTTCTCACGGCGACAGTTTTCCAGACCAAATAAAATTCACAAACTTTTATAGTAGGGCAGACAAAGATTCATCAATATACTGATTACTTCTGTGGTCAACAGTTGTTGTTTCACATTAATTTAAAACAGGCCATGTACGTAGACCTTGCTTTCAGGACTCAACGCTTAATGAATTATGGTTGTAACATCTTTAAAAAGAAATGTGAAATAAAAACAGTATATTGAAAATATGCCTGGCTGTTTTTTTGTTTCATTAAGCCCTTTTCTATTTTTCCTGACTTTTCCCTGACCACTTTGGAATTCCCTGGCGGCTTTTCCACTTCCAGGCTTTCCAGGTGAGCGGTCACCTTGTGTTCTATGTCCGACATTTGTTCCATCATTAACCTAAAGATCATTACGGAACGATATTTCAGCTGTAGGCCTACAGTGTACTGTGTAATAAACTAGCGGCACTCAAAACCAATCTTATTTGCTTATATACAGATAAACGGAATTACAATCATACCGGTAGCAAATAATTTAAGAAACGGCAGTTGAACGTGGTTGTAACACACTCACAAAATAGCAAACAAAAAATACTTTTGATCGTCCAAATGCCTATAGAGTTCGTCTTTTGCATTTCACATAGGCCTATTCACGACTATAGAACACGAGTAAGTTAACAATAAGCAAGGTAGGTATGCAAAATCGTCGGAAGTTCTAAATTAAGTGAACCATTCAGAGTTATCATTGTCCTCGTTTGAATAAACGTCTATTGGCATTATAAGCTAAACATAAAGGTGCGTACAAAGCGACATTGCATGCAACGCTTTCTTCATTGGTTTGTTTTTGGCATTTTTGTTAGCTTTTAGGCGTCTTATTTTGATGTTTTTGATGTGCGATTGTGCTATCATCGGGCGTTTCCAATAAATAAATAAATACACAAATAAACAATGAATTGAACTGATACGTAACGGCGAGCCCATAGGTCATTGGCTAACGCGTATGCTAGCGTAGTCGCGTAGACGACCGAGGCTACCGTAATGCACTACAAACTGCTTGGCCGTTGGTCAGTTCGTCAAAAACAACCGCTTCAGTTCAGTTCAGTTCTTCAAAGTCGCTCTTTACGCGCCTTAAGCAAAAGCAACGTTCAATGTTCATGTTCAATTATCACATCGACTGATATCAGTCATCAGTGGCGTAGTCAGAAAGGTGAACTGGAACTGAACTTCAATTTCAATCCAATTCCCTTCCCTTTTCCTTCCCTCCCTTCCCGTCACCATTCTACCTCCCTTTCCCTTTCTCCCCTTTGCCTTAGAAGTAGGACCCCTAGGGAGTCTGGGGTAACACTGTGAGCTGCAGTTGTAATTATTTTCCTGAGAATCAACTGACAAATTTTTGTGCGGTTTAAACATTTGCAGTTTTCGTAGTCTATCTCGACAAGAAAAATTAATCAAGAGTAGGGCCTAATTGATTACCTTCGATAACTGTACAGAAATTAATCGATTAGAACATTTTAACCGGTTGGAGCTCTAGTATGCGGCCGTCTGTCCAGTGCCCACAGCACTGTATCCAGTGCGCAGTGGGCGATGACGCCCTACGTCGCGCGACTTCATTTCTTCGTCCGACATTTTCGGTTAACAACCGGAAAGCGATCGAATGGAGTTTATGACCATAACACCTACGACGCAGACGCGATTCAACTCATCTCAACTCAACTGCTCAGCCAGGCTAGCAAACAACGCGTGGTCTGTGCACAGCAGCGTGACGTCACAGTGCTAATGACGTCATTGAATCGTCACCCGCAGTCACGACAGTTGAGTTGAGTTGCGTCGTATCGTAGGTGTGAATGGTCTAGTGGAGCCTAGAGCCAGTGTTATAGTGGGTTAAAAGAAAAGTTACAATCTGGCTAACAGTCCAAATTTCCGACAGATATAAGATTATTGGTGATCATAACTGTAATTTTGCTTCCAGTGTCACCCAAAATGGGCATTTTCGGCCTAAATTTTGCATTTTTCGAAGAAAGTTTTCCGACTAGCAAATTATTTTTGACAGCAAATGGGGAGAGGGCATTTACCCCTCCACCCTACGCCCCCGTCACAACGCCCCTGCTTACAGCGACCCTCAACCCCCCGGGAGAATAACCCCGGAAAAACGGTGGGTATTTGGGAAAAAGCACAAAAAAGAAAAACAAAATAGAGAACGTAAAAAAGGACGAGGCATAAAGACGGAAACATAGTGCAAGGGTTTAAGTGGCGATATAAACAGCGTGGGCCGAAAATGGCACAATGTTATAATTTTTAACTTCATTGAAATGTCAGACCGATTTTCATATTTTTTACTTTCAAAACCTGGAGATAATCTGTAATATCATTATCACTAAAAATTCCACTACACCACAATTGTGTCGCTATACTACTTCGTAAAATGTCAGTGTCTTAAAAGCAACAACGGAAAACTAAGCGATCGTGAGAGTGCATAATGACGCGATCAACGAAACGCTGACATTTCACAAGGTAGTCTAGCGACACATTTTATGTGTGGTGGAATAGTTTTATTACAATTTTCCCCTTATTCTGACTGTGAAAGAATTTTGAATATCGGTTAAAAATTTTGATGAAGTTAAGGCCTATTGAAAATGGCACCATTTTTTGGCCCATGCACTCTGAAAAATTGTCCCTGCAATGTTTTAACTATTAATAAAGTGCGTTAGTTTAGGTGCGATGCCAGTCGAAACGAAGTATTCGCGCAAAAGTCTTTTTGAACTGCTGATTGGCTAGCGCATAACAAAACGGATTGATAGGACTGTTAAGGTAGCACAACCAGTATGAGATATCGTACAGTACGCCCGGTACACAGTCGTGACAGAACCCCATTATGAGAGACAGAACGTGCCACGCTGTAGTAGTAGTAGTAGTAGTAGCAATAAGCCACTTTTGTTGTTGTTTTAGTCGTTGTTGTAGCCAATCGAAAGCAAAGTTAGTGCAACAGAGTCATTTTGCTGAGGCCCAAGTCTAATGACTAGTGTCTTAAATACTTAATACTATTTTCTGTGTCTTAAATACGGTAATACTTAGCCATGGGCAATTATGGCCAAATATGACCAGTTGTAAAACATTTGTGGTAGTAGTAGTAATAGTAGTACTAGTAGTGGTAAGACAGGACGTGCCACGGGGTCCAGCAGAATACAAAGGCGCCGAGAATGACAGTTATGGTTCGTAGTGCTTTGCGTGCTCGGTTTTCACTTTTGCTCTGTGCCGCGGAAGCCGCTCCCGCCACCTTACCCGCCCTTAGAACTAAACACTTCCAGGGCCAGGAAACACCCCAGGGTAGGCCTAACAGAAATATTCCCAAGAGAACAGAAGCACCCACGGGGCCAGAAGACACCTAGAGAGATCAAAAACATCCCAGGGGACCAAAAGAACGCCTAGGGGCCAGGAAACACCCCAGGTTCCAGAAACGCCTCAATGGACCAAAAAGCACTCCAAAGGCCAGAAGCACCCCAGAGGACCAGAAACACCTCAGGGCCAGAAAACACCCTTGGGACTGAAGTCGTTGCCACTAAAAGTTTTTTTTTACCGGCCACCTTACCCGCCCTTAGCATCAAGCCGATTCCTTTGCGTGACGTCGCTGAGTTTTTCTTCGGTTTCGACTTCTTGCTGCTGCCCTGCCGTGACGAACTCTTACCCTGACATGTTTTCTGGCTGCGGCGTCGGAAGCCGCAGCTCATTGACTCGAGACTCGTAAGACTCAGACGCAGAGTCGACTTGGCTACGGTCAGCCTGTTAGTCGACTCCTGCGTGGTGTTTTTATTGCTACAGTCGTTGTTGTCTGACGAAGCCTTGACGACGATCTTTGCTACCGGCGACTGCTGTTCGTTGTCAACTTCGCCGACGTAGATGTAGCAGCCCTCGGTGCTGGCAACCAGCTGCTGCTGCTGCTGTTGCTTGCTGTTGGCGCCATTGGCTCGTGAGGCGGCGGCGGTGTCGTTATCTGAAGGCAGTGCAGGACTACTTGATCTGTCGTCCTTGTCAGTGGTTCTGCTGCTGGAAGGTTTTAGTGGACTGCTGGACTCAGCACAGGCCAAGTGTTGACTGCTGTTACCGGCGAAGGCCGCTGATAATCTTGTCTTCTCTGTGTGCTGTACAGTGCTAGCGTCTTGTTGTCGTTGTGATTGTCGTTGTCCAGAAGTCACGGCGTTGGTCATTTGTCGGTGTTTGGCCTCCGATTTACGCTGCAGATCAAGTGCAACTCGGTAAATGCCGGTGTATGTGACACACATTACCACCAACGTCACCCAGAAGTAGCCCACCTGTAGCACAACACAGCAACTACTGTAGTATAAGAAGCCTGTCATTTAATTTTACACGTTGTAAGTAACAAGAAAGTCCTCAATGGAATATGCAAAGTACATCTAACATAAACACATATATAGTTATAATAAACGATTGCAAACGTTTTAAATAATATTTTTCAATAAAGCGCGTTTGCAAACTTTTTTCCAAGTTTTTTTATTTGAACATCTTTATTCATCACAACAGATGGTAGCAATTACAACGTATTTACAATACAAACAATGAGAGAAAAAAGAAAGAAAAACATATCAATAAACTGACAAATACTGAGTGATCAAACGTCCTTTTCAAATTGACTGGTTTAAATTTATAACAACATTTCTCTATCAGAACACTGGGTAACATACCTTAACTAACGAGCGAAAAGCCCGAAACTCAGTTCAAACTTTACCGATCTATTACCTAGGACAACGCTGGGTAAGGATATACCAAGGTACGACTAAATATTCTTAACAATTTCAATGTTATTCGTCCTAAATAATTTCATAAAAAACCTATTAAATGCAAAGTCAATTGAACACAAATCCGACTTACTAAGCGAGCAGGCTTCAAGTGCATAAAGCAAAACAGGAACACATTTACTATTAAATAACTGTATAATAACTTCTTCAGAG
>Ga0209367_1005438_pt1 | contig 17649 bp, 7 predicted proteins | sample WorMetLIZISLAND2_FD_187412 | JGI IMG/M metagenome (GOLD analysis project Ga0209367, IMG submission 187412) | Marine gutless worms symbiont microbial communities from Max Planck institute for Marine Microbiology, Germany - Olavius geniculatus... ... | reverse complement strand
TGTCTGTCCGTCCGTCCGTCCGGCCGTCTGTCTGTCTGTCACAGGGTGGATCAGTCAAAAACGGTGCAAGCTAGGATCACCAAATCTTCACCGTCGGCTGCCTGGAAGACTCTAGTTTTAGGAACTGTAAAGCTTTTCCATAAATCTGAAGAGAGTCACTCCGAACGAGGGCGCTAAATGAGAGGGGGGTAGGTAAAATTTGCGATTTTTGGCCAATAAGTTGCTGTATCTCAGTAACGGTGTGAGATAGGGCCTAGGTCACTATTAATCACTAATAGGAAGTTGTACACTAGCTCTCTATTGGCGCTGAATTCAATGACATTGAATGACCTTGAACATCAAAATAGTGGGTTTGTGGATATATTTGGCGATTTCGGGCTGCGGCACAAGTCTGTATCATTCACAAGGTGGCGCCACGGAACTATCGTTACCGGTATGCGATCCAGATAGAGAATTTGGTATTTGTGTATTAACTTAGCATGAACACCCCAATTTTTAGCTAAACTACTGAACCAGAACTGCTATAGGCTTTCGCGCGTCTCGTGAGCATTAGCTCAAATTTTTTGTTTTTCTCTGTTGTTCTGTTCTCTGTCTGTCTACTGCTTTATCTCTTCATATGAACTATTCGGTCAGATTATCACGCGTCTTTTATCATCGTCTTCAGTGACAGATTTGCCACCCATGTGGGCACTAGCAGTTGTGTGCCGTTACTCGCTGAAATGGTGTGTATGACCTCAAACTCAAGGAAGTGGATTCTCCTGACGTTTTCTTTCAGTTTTCATCTGTCCTGCTCACATCTCTCTTATTAAATTCATCTAGGGAATCGACGAACTGCTAACTCTGCAGGACTTTTTGCAGGGATAGAGCGCCAAATGCATTTAAGTGGATTTTGAAAAGAAATTAAAATCTTATTTTTTGTATCTAGGCCTATTTATTTACGAGGCATGCACTATATTGTAGTAGTAGACGGATGTTGCAGTCAAAAATGACTGTGTATAGAATTTACTTTGCTTTCTCTAATTTTTGTTGTCTTTTGCACATCTTTTTTGAGACTGCTTAATTAGCTAAGGGTTGCAGTATTGCTCTAAGTTCCCCCAGTGGGCTTGCTGAACGTATTTTGCATATTCCGTAAGTGCAGTTTACTAGTTAACAACTACTCACTGCGAGCTCTAAGAACATCTGGGACATCTGTGTATAAAATGGCTTATTGACTGACATAGAGAGTAAAATTCAGTTGAGATCATCGATAACTTAACCAGCCTGATTCTCGAAAAGATGCAGCTGTTCAAAATGCCAAATTAACTTAATTGAATATTGCTCTCCTTGTCAGTCAATGTGTAACTTTTCGAGAATCATGCTATCAATTTTTCGTTTGGCTCTTGAGGCTACAAGGTAAATAATAATGATAATAACAATACAAATATTTGTTTTGCGCCATATGGCCGTAGCTTCAGAGTTGCTGGGTTTATACTGTGCATAGTGCGCAAGGCCGGTAGCCAAAGTATAGAGGAGCTCATCCCTTTATGATATTCTTGAGCCAGAGAGTACAGCTCAAGATTGCATACATCTCTATTGGGTGGATTAGTCCTCAGTAGAGACTCCCTGTTACCTCCGCACGTTGTACTATTCATTTTATCGACCAAGATGGATGAAGGGCTGAGTTGACCCTGATGGGATTGGAACCCAAGATTTTTCAATCCAAGGCCCAAGTGCTCTACCGACTGAGCTTGAGGCTATAGTGGAAAAATAAAATAAACCAACATAATGACATCAGCATTGTTTTGTCTTGTAACAGCTGAGGCGTTTTCGCACAATGAGTGAGTTGCTGTTGGATGCCAAGCAGTGGGCGAAACATCCTTGGAATGCTTTTGGCAAGAAAGTGGTGGGCATGCTGCAGTTCGTTAATTATTGTCTTGTCAGCATAGCGACCTGTCAGTAATGACAAGCGTAACAGTAGAATGAGGACATATATTATATATTTTTTCTTAAAATTTATAGTAAAATATGTGAAAAAACTTACTAGTTTAAAACTGTGTGTAAGGACGATGTGATGTTATTAATCCTCTAAAACAGCAAATATCATTTGGGTAACCTTAGATGGATCTGTGCATATGGCATTCTTACAAGCTGACTTTAGTTGGTAATCACTAACATAGTCTAAAGCCTTCTTCATTTGATGTTATTTGTCATATTAGGCTTACTTTCATTGTTTACTGATTAGTGTAGCAACCGAAAATGTTTCTGTTAACCTATGGCTTAGCTAATGGTAACAAGAAAGCGAATATATGACCCTGTGCTGACACAATATTCAGCTAACCGGGCACTCATATGCTTACAAACTGTGCAGCTGACAGCACAACCCTAACCCTGACATTGGATATTTCAAAGCTGAAAGATGGTGTAGCAGCTACTGTGCCATGGAAAACATTTACATCAATCTCGGATTTTTATGCCTTGTTGCTTGAGTTATGAACGCGTACAGAATGCACAGATGGATGGCCAGATAATAAAGTGATTGGACATTGTTGATGTTTAATAAGAACATGAACTTATCCGCGTGATTGCCATTTATAGGCCCTAACGGCATGCATGAATGATCCGGCTGTCGTCTTGTCCCTACATTCGCTGCTATTGCACTTAATTTTAGCTTGAGTAGCCTATTATGGCAATGACCATCCGATGCAGCAGGTCTATAGTATTTTGGTCCAAAGTGAAAGCCGCTATATGAGATCACCATATTGTCATTACGCATATTTTTACATTAGTTAAGCCTATATTATACGCTTATATCTGTTGTTTTGTGGTGCACATTTTGGGCTGTTCAGCCAAATCAGTAACCATTGGGCAAGTAGGCCTAATACGACAAATAACATCAAATGAAGAAGGCTTTAGACTATGTTAGTGATTACCAACTAAAGTCAGCTTGTAAGAACGCCATATGCATAGCCCCATCTACGGTTACCCAAATGATTTTTGCTGTTTTAGAGGACTGATATCGTCACATCGTCCTTACACATAGTTGTAAACTGGTAAGTTTTTTACATATATATTTGCTGTTTTATTGCCAAAAGTTGGGGAATGAGCCTGACACATGTAAAAAGTGCTATCAGGATCCGTATCTTTACTTTTTACCTTTTTTAAGGCAGAACAGTATATCTCCGGTCGGGTACAGAACGTTGGATGTGTCTACTACTGCTGCTGCTCCTACTACGCTGCTGCTCATTATAGCTGGAAATCGGGGTTGGCTGTGGTAGACTTTGACTGACGTCATCTAATTACCAAACTCTCAACTCGCACCTCCATCAGATGCAAGAATCTTGGTGATATTTGTTGTACAAGCGGAAGTATAACCCATTTTGTCCTCAATTTTGTTGCCAGGGCAACAAAAGTCTGTTGGGGTAAAATGGGATTAACAACATTTGATGGCCCATTTCTGAAAACTCCCCTACAAATGCAAAAAATCTCACAGATATCTTTTACACAAGACAAGCTATAGCCAATTTTGTCCCAAATTTCATTGCCATGGCAATGGGTGTCAACTGTGGGTAAATATAAATGTCACCGTTAATTAGGGCGACCCCAAATACCCTATCCTAGAACCAAAAATTACAACTCTATCTTGTACACAACGGAAGTTATGACAGTTTAAAGAATTGTTAAATTTTCCCCATAGGCGCCATTGTAATTTTTTTCGAATTTTTCGAATAAATATGTCAAAAACATGAAAAAGGCACTTCTTTGCACAAAACCACGTCATTTGACGTATCAAGCGTAAAAATCGGTCTAACAGACTCGCCTGTAGGCGAGTTGAAGAACCAAAAAAAGTGTAGCAAATTTCGAACAGGAGGGTGTATATTTCACCTATATGGGGAACAAAAACCCCTGGGCAGATAAAGCTCAATTTTTTGGTGGTAGGCGTCCACAACGTAATCACGCCATTCAAATTTGGTGACGATCGGTTCAGAGGTTTTGTGTTGGCTGAGGGTCAAAGTTTGCCTTTTCCCATAGACTTTGAAGGTCGTCCTTACAACACTCGCACTACCGTGTGAGGAGTAATCTTGTGTTTACTTGAGTGTTTTGACATGTGCAGATCAAACACCCGGAACTGCCAAAGAAGCCGTTGACTCCGTACTTTCGGTTCTTCATGCGCAAACGTCTGAGCTGCTCTAAGAAGCATCCCAACATGAGTGTCACTGAACTAACCAAAGAACTGTCCAAGAAGTATGGAGCTCTGTCTGAACACAAGAAGGTTAAAATGCGATTTTTACTGCTGCTGTTATTACAGTTTCTCATATGTTATGATATGGCTACGGTATAGGCTTATTGATTTTATCATTACCATAAACAATGACGTTGATCTATACGCAAAATTTGAATGATAAGCTTACGTTATAAAAGTTGGGTGATGCAGTTGTGTGCTGTGCAAATTCTTTGTTGTTGGTAGAGATTTTTATGTGTCATCATTTATTTGCTGGTTAAGTTGGCAGCAATTTCAGTCATCATCAGTAATAGTGATTGCAATCTCGGGATTGAATTTTCCATCCCGGGATCTGGGATTGAGAAATTTGTAATCCCGGGATTCCGGGATCCAGTTTCGGGATTGGGCTGACAGATTGGTCGTCATTTTGATATGCTTAGTTGACTTATTTCATTCCCGGGATTGGGACGCCACCAATCCTGAAATTCAGGATCCCGGGATTGCATTAGCTAGTCAGTAATCAATGTGTCTGCGTTGATTTGCTTGGGCTGTTGCAGCAAAAGTACATTGATGCATACAACAAAGACATGGACGAGTGGAGGCTGGCCATGTTCAAGTTCAGGTGAGATAGTGATGCTTTGTCAATAGTAGAAAGACGTATGTTATTTTGTCTGTAGGCTTTCTTTTTGAAACAAAACTTATTGGTTGATTGCGGATAGGCCTAATGTTTATTTTTTTATTTTATGTGCTGGCTGACATGCTAAAGCAATATCGTTCTTGATTGGGTTTCGATGTATTGATTTATTTATAGTTTTATCTCAGGCTTATCATGCTGAAGCAGTACAGATTTATTGGTTTATTGATTTGTTTTTTTAAATTTTGTCTTTTTGGCTGTTAAATTGATTAAGTTGATTGATTGATTAATTTTTTTTATCTCATTTATCTTTGCTTTAAATTTTTTTGGATATATTTAGCTGTCACATGTTGATACAGGCGAGATCACCCGGAAGCCTTGGAAGACCTCGGAGGTAGCTGCTCTGGAACTTACATGTCCAGACAGTTCGGTGTTGCTTTGCCGCCAAAGACCATTACGACAATGCAGATCTACATTAATGAGAAGTGTGAAGAGGAACAGAAGAAGGGCTCAAAGGTTAGCATTTAGCATAGAAAACAGTGTTGTCCGTAGTGGTCAGAATAGGCGCCAGGTGCTGACGTGATATGCGGCCGCCATCTATCCATCCCGTTGAATTCCGTACAGGCATTGACAGTAAATTAGGTCACCACACAATCCATGAGTACTGCAAGATATGAGGTTTTTGACGTTCCCTTGATTTTTAACTTTTTGAACTGAAAATTGACACATGAGATACATCTGTATTGTAAAGTAGAGACCATTACTGTAAGTTGCTTATCTTTACAAACACTATAAATAATGTCTGGAGACGTGAACATTCTACTCTTCTACAAGACTGGATGAAAAATGCTTAGTGGTGATTGCGTCTTACTGCATTTTTGAAAAGGTAAAAAGGTAAATGTTGGAATATAGCTTATTAGAATTTAATCTAATCTAATCTAAAAATGCATTTGTATAGTGCATCAACGCAAGTCTCATGGAGCGTCACCTGCCATATGGGATCATACAGTGTTACCTGCCACCCAACACAGTTGAACGCACCCTGCCTTAATTCCAGCCAGATAGGCTGGTACTCGATTTACCTACCCCGGAGCGATGGAAGGCTAAGTTGACCTAGGCCGTTGATTACATACGGAAATGGTTTGCCTGTCCACCATCAGTCACCCATCACAGTACTAACCCGACTTGGCGTACAGTAACTTCGTTGATCAAATGAAATGCATTATCGCTACGCCAGACCACCACCAGCTGAGTAAAATTATTGATAACTTTTCTAAAGAAAAGCGTATCTTCTAGGACAGTGAGCACAGTTTAGTTTTTGATCGAAAAGTTAATTACTTGCATTTTTTAATTGTCACCACTTTTAATGTTCAGGCCATGCCTGTGTTCAGGTGACTCGGAAGGAGCTGTATGAGAAATACAAGAACTCCTGGCAGACTCTGAGTGATAACAAGAAACTGAAATACATCAAGATGGCCATCGAAGCCAAGAAAAAATACGACGTTAGTTTGGCATTTTTAAAACTATTTTGTACTGTTTAACTTTGGTAAAAAATGTGTGCTTGTATTCAACTTTCATTAAAGTTATTGCACAGCTTGTTGTGCTAATTGTAGACTACTTGTTTCGCTTCAGCGTCAAATGACTGATTGTGACGTTTTTATAATCGGTACCAAAATTACTCTAGTTTTTTACAAAAAAGACACATTTTAAAGTTTGCATTCTTTTGTTTTGAGCCACTAATTTTTCACGTTAAAAGAATGTTCTGCCGTGATCAGGCCGACATGGAGAAATACTGCACAGAACACCCAGAGTACCAGCCTAGAGATGTGAAAACATTCCTCAGCAAGGCGGAACAACGCATCAAAGACAAGGTAGATGGAAAGCCAGAAAAACCTCCCAGGTATTGCTGTTTGCTATTTATAGAATTCTGCTTAATGTAGATATTCTTAGTGAGCTGTCACTTTTTTTAGCCAACCGTACTTTAGTACGATCGAGCTGTTGTCATGGTTGTCGTCCGTCATGGATGTACTGTTGCTAAACGGTGCAAGATAGGGCCTAGATTGCTATTGATCATTGATAGGAAGTCGCATAGTGGCTTTCAAATTAAATGAACATCATCGACCTTGGATGATCTTGAAGGTCACTGACTACCAGTACTGTTGGCTATCCCCGCGACAGCTGGGCTCCTTGTTCTTTTGTCAACAGTTGCTAAGGAAACTAAAATGGGTTATTTTTCTCAAACTAAAAGCAGTATTATTACTGCTAATTTTGCTTTCATAATAATAACACCATATATTAGGCCCCTATTATTATTATTATTATTAATTTGTCTATCTTGTTTTATTTCTATAATGTACCTCATGTATGGTTTGCATATTTAAATAATAATAATGCTAATAATAATAATAATAACAATTCATAGTACTAGGAGTAGTTGTAATAGTACCATAGTAGTATCAGCAGCACCAGCATTAGTAGTAGTACCATGTAGTAGTTGTTGTTTTTGTTGTTGTTGCTGTAGTTGTAGTTGTGACTGTTGTTGTTGTTGTTGTTGTTTTTATTCTGTTAGCAATGGCTACAGTCTGTTCACCATAGAGACACTGCCAGCAATCACACACCTGCCAAACAACGAGCGGCTCGGAGAGGTGTCTCGACGCTGGAAGAAACTCAGCGAGGACAAGAAAGAGGCATACAACTTGAAAGCAGAAGAGGTACATAATGATGACACTGTGGCAGTCATTAAGTTTCAAAAAAAATTAATATACATAAATATAAATAAATAAATTAATTAATTTAATCAATATAAATGAATAAATATACATATTAAAATGCCATAATGATCAGTGTCATTGCTTCAAAGGTGCTATGAGTCACTGATTATAGAGGAGACCATCGGACCCTTCAGACCCTTTTGTTTGTTTGAGGAATTACTTATGAAGCATCCAGGCCAGTAATCCAGACACGTTTTTGGTTAACCTACCTTGGACTGAGCTGAGGCCCGATGATGGATTTTTGGGCCGACTGCTAAGCTGTAAGCCTAAGGTCGGTCCTTTGTCATGAATTGTCGTTTGTTGTCCGTCCATCTGTCCGTTTGTCTGTCACGGATGTACTGTGGCTAAACGGTGCAAGATAGGGCCAAAGTTACTATTAATCACTAATAAGAAGTGGCCCACACCCTTCCAGATGACATAAAAATAGTCGACCTTGGATGATTTTCAAGGTCAGTGACAACCAGTATGGTTGGCCTCACCCTAATGGCAGCTAGGCTTTTTGTTATGCTTATTGCATACTGTGTGAGTGAATCACGGAGACAAGCATTGATAAGACATATAGCTAGTGCTAGACTGACAACACCTGTAATACATCCTGTGATGACGAGTGTGTAATAAATTTGTAGCTCATCTCATGGCAATAAGATATTGTTGTCAACCTGTTCAGGAAATACTGTTTGGGGGGGTCCTGTGGCTTCGAAACCCTTATGCCAATGTTCCCCAAAAATTTATTAGCCATTGAAAGTTGATCTATCTGTTTGTCTCTCTGCCTATGAGCGCGTGAGCGCATTAGAGGTTAATTAACAATATACACTGTATAAATTCACAATTTACTTACTTACTTACTTACCATGTGTGTGGTCTTGTAGCGTAACCAGGAGTACAAGCGGGCGTACAGCAAGTACCTGCTGAGTCTGCCTGACGACGTGCGACGCAGACTGGAGATAGAAGACGTTGACAAACAACAACAGACGACCAAGAAGAAGAGTTTAAGCCTTCCCGCCCTGCCTCACAGCTCCTCACAGGTGGTCGTCGTAGTAGTAATACAAATGACAGCGTATAGTGTGGCTGGTCACAGTGGTCAGTGTTGTTTGTGTATACCTACCTTGTTGTTATGGAAGGCTCTGTTGAGGGCTTAATTTACCAAATTTCTAGGAATATTTCTCGGAAAAGTGTAACAGTCTTAGTTAGTACTAGTAGTGCCAGCGGCAAGAACAGCATGTACTATATTGTACTAGGACCTTAAACCTTATCGACCTTGAACTGTATCTTAAATTTTGATTATTAACTGGTATGCATGTCAGATTATTACAGAATATCATTCTTATTATTTCACGCTTTATGTGCTATGCACTCCCCTTAGCTGTCCATTGCTCTTGCATTTTGCTGTCATATTGTTGTCTCCCTTTATTGTGTGCTTTATTTTGTGCAACAAAACGTTTAACTAAATGCCGCACTTTGTCTCAAAAAAACGTCCCCGACATTTTCGATTGTCACTTGAAAACCAGTTATCAGATTTTGATAATTTTTGGTACCAATATTCCAGACACAACTTGCCATCAAATGACTGTTCAATTTCCCACCTCATCCACTGTCCACTTTTGCACTACCTATCTGCATAAGGAAGTGCCTTTTTAGAGTTATAAAATTAAAATTTAATATTTAACATATTTATTCGCAAAAATCAAAAAAATTACAGTAGTGCCTATGGGGAAAATTAAACAGTTCTTTAAACGGTCATATCTTTGGCTGGGTATGATAAGAGTCGTAATTTTTAGTTCTAGGCTATGGTTTTCGGAAATAGTCAATCTAATGGTGTTATTCAATTTTACCCCGGACCCTCTCTGGTTGCCATGGCAAAAATTGGCAACGAAATTTGGGACAAAATGGGCTATAAAGCACAAAAGGTGATATTATTCAGCAGCAAATTGACACACAGTCAGTGTGATGCGGACAATATCATCTTTTGTGCTTTTTGCTGTTTTCGATGTGCAAGTTCTTCGATGTTGCCATTAACAAGTGTATAAACTGATGTTTTGTACATTTATTAATATGTTATATTTATCTTGTGCATATAATGTGGCAGTCGTCGACGCCTACAATTGATCGACCTCTGAAGCCGGTCGCCGATGTCTTCATGTTTATTGAGGACAAGAAGTCCGACTACCGGAAGAAGCACCCGACGATGGATGATAACGAGCTGCAGCGGTTCATGGTCAAGGAATTCAACTGCATCAGTGAACGTGACAAGGTTGTTTTTCCATTGTCTTTGCCATACCTGAGTGACTCCATGAATCGTGTCAATAACAGTAATAATAGGATAGCATCACTTTGAGTTATGCAGTCATTGATATTTAGTTTGTTTCACGTGATGTGAGCTGTGGACGTGTTAAGAAGAAGATTTCTTATAAACTAAAGGCTCATTCTTTTAAGACGATTTGAGCTGGTGAGGCTGCTTTAACCCAGCCCAAGTTGGCTGTAAACAGCTGGCAGCTTTAACTGACTTTACAGTACGTCACAGTTCCTGTTAGTAGACCTGCTCTTACTAGGAAATCAGTGTTTCTTTCTTAGCCGTCATAGTAACCACTGAGCGCCAGCTATTTTGCTTGTTTGATGTGGAGAAATCGGTGTGAAGAAAAAAGAACCGTGTAGATTGTCTTAGTCTGGTTTAAATGTTTTGATGTTTGTTTATTGTCACTGTGTGTCATGCGTAGGCCAAGTACAAGAAGATGGCCGAACAGGAACGAGAACGGCTGGCGAGGTAAGGTTGTCAGCTTTCTATCGCATAGCAAACACTTTATTAATTGATCAACGATGATAAGCATTTGTAGGCACTTCGGAAGGCGGCAATTGTGAACTGAACTTAGTGCAGTTCGTGAAATAAACCGGAATGAAAGGATATGATCTGCCATTTTCTTTGCTTCATACATTTCTGTAGATACATTCCTGTAGACGCAACTGAACTGATCCACGATTTCAGTTTAGTTCATGTCAGTTGCGGTGTGCACGCCTTCTTCTGCAAAGCAACAAAAGGATGAAATGCTAAGCTAAGACATCACAATATATGAGTAAGAAGTGGTGAACCAAAGATAGCGTAGCAGCTGGCAGAAGAGATTGTCGTAAATCTGCCATTTGACAGTAGACCAGAGTAAGATATTGTTATTTAACACGTGATAAATACATGACTGGTAAATGATAGACCAAAGTAAGATACTGCTATTTCACAACAGTTGTATTTCAGTTGGCTTCAGTTGTATTTTTTGTTTTTGCTTGTATTCTTTTTAAATTCCTACTCAGTGCAAGAGGCCCTTTGAGGGCCTCTTTGAGGCCCTCTTTGAGGGCGTCACTGTGATGCATGGATCATAGAATGGCTATTGGCTAGTCCGATACAGCTTCTAGCCTCTTTTAATACTGCTTTGCCGATGTGACAGGGAGAGTGCACAGTCGATTAATAACTCATTGAAGAAGGCAAAGCGGGTTCCGTTTCCTGGAGAACCAGTCAAACCGTCACAGTAAGACGTTGATTTATGATTTTATGCCTCCGCGAATGTAGTGGTAGAGGCATTATGTTTACCGAGTGTCCGTGCGTCCCGGACAAACATTGTTAGCAAGATATCTTGGGTATTTGTTCACGGAATTTGACCAAACTTTCGCCAATGACGGACTTCGGGACAAGGATGAACTTTTCAAATTTTAGGGTCAAAGGCCCAAGGGTCAAGGTTACAGTGGGGTCAATGCCTCAAAATGCACTTTTTGGTTTTGTAGTTGTCACACGTTTTCGTAGGCATAATAGTCGACGGAGTTGTAACAACCATCTAGTCTGTTCCTGTATATAAATCAATAAAATCAAATAAGCGCACATATTTGTAAAGTGCCATAATGGCGTAGCTTCAGATATGCTAATGGTTACTTACAGATTATAGAAGATATTGTCAAGCCATCTTGCCTGTCCGAGAAATTGGCCTCAAACCATCTGCGCCAATACTGTAAAAACTTTGTTTTTTTTTCAACCTACCTGGGGTCAAACCGAGGCTGATAACTGTTCAGTTTATACTGTGCAAATGGGGCACTGCGACAAGCTACGAGTCACTGCTGGCGTCGTGCAACTTGTAATAAAGATGGTTTGAATACGCCGTTTATTATCTCTGCCAAGGTGAGCGTAGTGAACATTGGAGGAGATTAAGAGATTGGCCGTTCTGTCCGTTGTTCCTTCTGTGTACATAATGGCAATGACGTCATTGCACCAACGCAACGCCGGCTGTTACTTTTCCCTCCCTCTGCAGCAAAGCGGCTCTTCCGTGTCCCTCCCCTTTTCTTGCTGTAGGTGTAGTCATAGTAGTTTAAATCACTCCACTTGGCGGAGATATGCACTCTCACGAGCGCCTTCTGGTTATTATTGCAGCCATTAAAATGGCTGGATTGGTGTACAATACATTAAAACATCACAAGCATACTAAGCGCTGGGCTTCAAGGCACTGGCATATACAGCTCAACACTGTCTAGCTTTGTTGGCTGTGGCTGAGCAGCGCAACGAACAAAAAAAATGCAAAAATGTTGTGCAAATGTTTTAGGCATTGTTACATTTAAAATAAACGTCTGCTGAGTATTTTTGCAAATGTTTTTATTGCTTTGTGGTTTAACATTAGTTTGCGGGTGTGTTATGAATGATTGTATAGCTCGGGGTACCAGTTATTCTCGAAGGAGATGCTTGTTCAGCTGCGTGACGTTAGAGCCAATGAGCGACTGCAAGAGATTGGTCGGCGCTGGGTCGCGCTGAGTGACGATGAGAAACGTCATTGGAACAGGCGAAAGGACGCCATGTGGGTTCAGTACCGCAAAGATCTCGCTAAGTTCAAAAAGGTTGGTCTTGGTCAGTCACTGCTGATATTTAGTAAACTCCTTCTGTTGCCTCGTTCTGCAAAAAATGCTCCATTGCTTACTGTGATAATATGGTAATAGTATAGGCGTCGTATAAGTAGAGTAATTTAATGTAAAACTAGAAAAATCTACAAAAATATGTCTCTCAGTGCCAACATATGCGGTCGTTCTACAGCTGCATAACGCTAACTGTAAGTGTAACTATGACCTTTAACCTTTTGAAATGAAAATTGCCGCCCTGGATACTCGTGCCCTTGGAAACATTCATGCCGTTTTAATTATCTCCGCCAAGGTGAACGTAGTGAACATTGGAGGAGATTAAGAGATTGGTCGTTCTGTTCGTCGTTCTGTGTTTGTGTGTTCATGATGACCTATCATCATCTCCACATGTTGATTGAAGGCAGTTAACCGGCAGGAACGGTGACGCCCTCTTGTGAAAACTGCTACATTTTACAGTAGTAGTGTTTAAATTACTTTACTTGGCGGAGATATGCACTCTCTCGAGCGCCTTCTAGTTTTTTTTTTATTCTGGAGCCTGTGCAAGACACGTCAATGTGTAGTCTGTTAGGACATCAGCGTGATTATAATAACGTGGCCTTATACTTTTCCTGCAATGGCTTTATTGATTGATTTCAGCTGAGATGAGCAATATGTCTTATTAAACATACTGCTACAATGTAACCAGTTTAGACTTGCAGACTTCATGCAGTGAACTCAACGGCTCTATTGTTTCATCACTGCAGGGCTTGTCCCCAAAAGAGCTGAAGAGCTATGAAGAAATGAACTCTGGCGGATCTAAGAAGAAGAAGAAGAAGGCTAAAGAGGAGGTAAACTACTTGCTCATGACAGTTATCGAAGTGAAACAGTAGCGGATATTTTAAACTGTTCTTGCATTAAGTGGTAGCTGTTTTATGCCTCTGCAACCGTTTGGCGGTGCTATTTTGTCTTGAACTCTCTTTATCTCTAGATATGACACTCACATTTTTCTTGTGTATGCAACATATTGTCAGTGTTTATATCCATTTTATGAATTTGCGTTTTTACTTATGAAATGCTTGCTTACTTTGTTTTTAGTGCTATATTTTATCAGCCGGAGTCCTTGTCAGTGACCATATTTACTTGATTATATTCTCACTTACTTACTTCAGTACTTTGTTGCTTTGTTGCATTTACTATTATCGATGCAGTGTATTAGCTGGATTATGTAATTTGTTGTTTATCTATGCCCCATTGCTGTGCCGTATCAGCCAGAACTGGACTAGAATGATGCATATTCCTCATCAGATCTATGTATTTACTTTCTCAGCAGTGATATGGTGCCTCGTCTTGAGGCTGCCACGAGACAGATTTTTACTGTCTTGGTCTTGGACTTGGTCTGGAAGGTTGATGTCTTGACTTGGTCTCGGTCTTGTCACAAGACACTAACCTTTAAGGCAAAATGCAATACTGTGCGCTTTATGTAAATCATTGTAATACTAGTACAAAATCATAAGTTCACTTGACTTTCTCTCACACTTTCACGCCGTGTTACATTTCTGCCATAAATCGTGACAATTGCAAGGACACAAAACTTTTCGCTGACACTAGGTACAGTAATTATCTTAGGTCGCTATTTTCTCACCTCTTCAGTGTAACTGCTACATTTGCGTTTGTAGAACGAGTTTTTTTTCACAGGGCAGCATTATAATGCACCCACACCATTCAAATATGTCAGACTCTGTGCTTGAGCATCTGATGTTTCTGAGATACAACATGCAACGTTGATTTGCAGCTGCAGTTGATAAGCTGATATAGACTTCTAAGCTTGCGTGGTATAAAATTGTACAGATTAGATTGATGTTCACTGTGACTGCATTAATAGGATTATTGAGATTTTTTTTTTAATAGGTTTTGCTCAGACCTTTTCAGTATTCAGTGCATTAAATGCCTTGGCCTCGATCTTAAAAGTTGGTGTCTTGGTCCCATCGCTGTTACTCAGTTGCTTGTTTTCTTTGCTGGCTGTGTGCTGAGTTTGCCATGTCTGCTGCGCTGTGTTGTCTTGCAGGAGCTAGAGGACGAGTCGTTGTCAGAGAGTAGTGATGATGATGTTGATGACGATGTTGATGAAGCTGCCGCAGTGAATGGCAGCGACCTCGCCAGTGATGATGATGATGATGACAATGTTGCTGCTGCTGATGCTGGTAATGAACATCTTTATTCACTATGAAATGATAGCATAACAAAAAAGAAAACTAGACTGTCAAGCCGTGCACAGGGCTAAATCTGTTCATGGTAGCTGCCATGGCATGCTGCGATATTTATAGCAATGACGTCAGCGTCGGCCTAGCTAGCCCTGCCTATTAGCAGCATGGTTTCATTTCGCAGTGGTAAAGTATCAGTCCTGTGACTTTGATCTTTGACCTATGAACTTGAAATTCAGTGGGGTTCTTGCAGTTTTCCAGGTACATGTATGTGCAGAATTTCATTACGCTGTGAGTTATCATGCTAACAGAGAAAAAATAACACCAAAAGAAACAGAAAAACAAACTGTGCCACGAGGCTGGAAACAATACTGTCGTCGCTACTGCGGACAGTAATAGTTTAACTTAACCAATGTAAGTTATAGTGGCCACATGTCATATATCTTTATCACAACAAGCTACAAATCTCTCGCTATTTATCAACAATACTGCGTGGTAAATCAAAATTAACTAATCCTGGCATATTTTTTGCCGTATCAGTTTTATTTGTATTAAATAATTTCGTGAAATATGTATAACAGAGTCAGCATCGTCATCGTCGTCGTCATCGGAGGATGAGGAAGAGGAGGGGCTAGATGATGGCGGCACTGGAGCGAACATCGACGTCGTAGTGACAGAGTCAGATGATGACGAGAACGCCGAACTACTTGAGAAGAAACTCTTGCAGGATACCACAACACAGGTCTTTCTCTTTATTTGTCTGTCTCTCTGTCATCTTTCTGCTCTGTCTGTTTGCTCTGTCAACTGCCAGAAACTGAAACAGGTCTTTATACAAGAGTTTTTATGTCTTATAATTATCTTCGCCAATGGAACGAAGTGAATTGGAGGAGATTATGAGATTGGTCAATCTGTCCGTCGTTGCGTGTGCCCGTCTGTCTGTCTGTGTACACGAATTGGTGGAGATATGCACTCTAACGAGCGCCTTCTAGTTGCAATGTAAGGTTTCACTTTGGCCTAGTAATATTCCACTTTGGTTATCTGCATCGAGAAATGGGATTCTTTGCCATTTGGTCTTGCCGGGCAGTCTTTGTGACCCAGAACTGAGTCTCGACACTTTTAAATGTCAGCTGAAAACATACTGTTTTGCAAAATATTGACGACAAAATGTATCCAGTGCATTGAGATTTTTTGAGTATGCACTGTATAAATTTACATTTTACTTTCTGACTTACTATGTGGTCATACCATACAGACAGACAAATGTATTGGGCAGAATTTGTATTTCAAACAAAATATTTGTCATATTTGCAGAATACAAGGTAAGTTTGTAACTTCGTCTGCACATGTATTCAGTTTTGTGTATTCGCCATGTGGCAGCACTGTTCCTGGCAGAGGTTTGAGGTATCTGATCACTTTTATTTATAATATTTCACTGTCTACTGTTGTGCAGGGTAAATCGACACGACTTGACGCCAATCAGGTCTACAACGATGAGTCCAGCGATTCGTCAAGCGAATCCAGTTCATCAGACTCCACAAACTGACCTACTTATTGACTGTGACCTGACCCACTTACTGTTTATCGACCTGACCTTGTCAGTGTGGTTGTTGATCTTGACTGTCGCCTAAAATAACACTGTGACTGAGAGTCGTTTGTTTTTGAAGTTACCAAAGGACCAGTTATTGCAGGTCTGCAGACAAACGTGGTGTAAAATATCACTCGAGGGAGATTTCTGTAGACTCCAACAAGCAAAGTTAGTACATTATAATGTGGCAGATGATATACAGCCAGTGGCTTCTATTCCCCAAATCTGGAATCGAGATTGGGTGCAACTTCCCCCGATTTTTTGGCTCAGGTTTCCCCAATTTTTGAATCAAGTTTTCCCCCTCTATTTTGGGCTTCTTCCCCTTTCTAGTGAGAAAGTTTTTGTTAGGGGTGTACATTGAAAAATAGGGGGAAATAAAAAATATGGACTGAAGTTTTGTTAAGCACGTAGATCAAAAAATAGGGGGAAAGTGAAAATAGGGGAAAGTTTTGCTAATGGTGTTGTTTGCCTAGTGAAAATAGGGGGAAGGTTTTGATCTACAACCTTAACAAAACTTCCCCTCTGTTTATCACAGGGTGCAAGTTGCGCCCACCATGTATAGAGATAGCAGCCACTGTATACAGCTGTACACCTAGCCGTACTGTGCAACCCTAAACATAATGCTGATCCTGATCTTTGACGTTTTGAACTGAAAATTGGCAGACCAGTTAGTTCTGTCTTGCAAATAACACCAAATTTGTTTTGTTTTTGTTTTTTTTTGAAGTTAGAAGCCCATGTGAGACAAACAGATGGATGGACAAATAGAGACATCCTGACAGGCTAGATATGTAATATGGCCTGTTAAGACTGTCGCATAATATTGTTTACAGTGTTTGTATTAGACGGTGTTTTGTATACTCGTATGGAGTAGACCTGTTAAGGTTATTATACACTGTGTAATCTGTTTGTCAATTTGCTTGTACCCTGTATAAACCGGTTGACGTTATATAATTAAGTTTTATGAGTGTGACGTGCATTTTGTATGAATGGTAGTTTCTGAACCATTTTTGTCGTAAACGTTTTGGAGAAGTTTTATTTACCATTTATTTTTTTTCTCAGCATTGCGTGTCAGATTGAGATATTGGGTGGGTGGCTGAGTGGCAAAAGTTATAATTCAGTAGTATGAAATTTAAGTCATGTAAATTATGTGCGGTTTGTCTTTCTGCTGTTAATTTTTCGGTTGTTAAATGTGTATTTTTGTATCTCAAAATGGACCAAACGTCTTTGGTCGTCAGTCTCCACCCAGATATGCGAAAGAAGTTGAAATATAGCGTAATAATAATAGCTGCTGAGTGAAGTTTATGGTGAAATTGATGCCATTAATATGATAAAGCGTATGTCTATGCTCAGTGGCGGTTTTAGGCCTGGGCCGGAGGGGGGCACAGCACCCCCCAGATTTGCTC
>Ga0209367_1005436_pt1 | contig 17656 bp, 6 predicted proteins | sample WorMetLIZISLAND2_FD_187412 | JGI IMG/M metagenome (GOLD analysis project Ga0209367, IMG submission 187412) | Marine gutless worms symbiont microbial communities from Max Planck institute for Marine Microbiology, Germany - Olavius geniculatus... ... | reverse complement strand
ATTAGCTTAGACATTTATATCTGGCTACTGAGAACAGATTAAATGTCTAAGCTAATACATTAGTTCGTGCTTATACTTTTTGATTTTTGCCGTTTTACGTCAGCGCTTATACAACAATGAATGAATTGCTTGCAGTTTTTTATATATATAATTAATATAGATAAAAAGGACTCAATATCCTGCGTCCAGAAATTACTGATAATGACTATGATGACGACGATGATGACGTCTAGCGCTGTTGCTGCTGCTGGTGGTGACACGTCAAGAGGAAGATGCAAAGACGATCGCTAATTAGCTTCAACAGCATTTCGGTCCACCAACCGTCCCACTTTTGACGACGAGAAATCAATCAGCAGCCAATCGGGGCATAGCAGACAGCTTGTCAGTTGCCATGGCAACCTACTAACGTTTCCAGCATTCAGCAGATCCCGGCTCGTTTTCTTCCCATGCTATACGCGACGTAACGACAGTTTCCACAGATCCGGAAATAGAACGCACCGCCGGCAAACAAACTATATAGCTATACACAAGCGTAGAATATCCCACGAATATGCCTTTTGTTCCCGAATTGCTTTTAGTCAACATTATTTATTTATTTGATGCATTTATAGACACCTTAACATTATAGACACCGTGTAGGCCTATACATAGGCCCATTGCTAGGCCTACACAAAATGACACTGCAACTGGACAACAAGGCATACGCGCTGACAGTTAGTTACTCAGAGTCAAAAAGACACACACTCACAATGCAATAAACACGAATTAGTAACACGGCGAAAACACAGACAACTCTACGTCTTAAAGCGACTGGCCAAAAGAAACCACAGGCACGAAGTTCCACGCCCTATTTACTCTGTATTTTCCGTCCCGCTGAGCATAGGCGACTGAGTTGGCCTAATCATGCAGTATCTTATCAGCTTGCTAAAGGTTGTTTAGAGTTGACTGCATGATGAAATTCTAATACAAAGTTTCTTAGTATGATCGCTGTGTAACAAGGATCGCTGTACAGGGCAGCAAATTTTAAGCGAAAAGATTTTAAACGACACGTGAGCTGCACTATGATAAAACAAAAAACAAGAGAGAGACGCCCTGTTCTCTGAACGGTAGTTGAGCTTCTCGTTTGTCTTGCTCTTGGCTATGGTGCTCAAAGCAACAACAGCAGTGGAGTAGTGTTTTATGCAGACTGTGCTGTAGGGCCTATAACGTATAGCCTCACATCTTGCTCTCCAAGCACGCACCTAAACGGCGCCTCGGACGGGTATTTCTATGACCTGAACTCCGCTCCGGTTCTATTTCCAGCTGAAACGTGGATCGAAAGACTGAATGAATGCGGACAATAGGAAGAGTCAGACGACGAATAATAGGCCAGCGTATAGCACCGGAGATCGACTGGATGCGGTCTCGGTTTTGTAACGCAGCGATTCACTGACTTTAGGCCCATATCGACGACAGATAATCGGATAAAAAGCTGGAAAAAGCTTATCATCATTATTCGCTGGCACGTAGTAACGACAGACAGTGACTGCTTTCTTCGCTCTTTTCATCTTACGAATACGGCACGAGATTTCGGCTGAATTTGCATCGATCTGTATGCCTCTTCTTCCCAATCCTTCTCTCCACCACGCCCTTTAATTTGTTTCCTCGGGCACGAACACGCGTGTTCTATCTTCTCTGATTAACGAACGATTCGACATTTGACTGAAAAAAACTTTTGCGTCCACCTGCTGACTGCAGCCAATTGAAGTTCGACGAACAAGATCGGACGAGTGAAGGTAATGCAAAAACGTCAACAGAAATTCGAAATTTGCGCCAACTAAAACTTGAATTCCCTTCACATAAGATCCAAAGATGGCAACACATCCGCACTTTTCTGTTAATTTGTCGGCAACGTAACGTTACCGACAAGTCGCGGGCAAGTTGCAAACTTCTCTGCAGTGACGTCGCCGACTTGTCTGCGATCTGTCTGCGACAAGTTCCCGACGTTCGATCGACCTGCTATATTGTAAATATTTTGGGAACGTTCGGTGTTTAAACACCATATGTTTTGTTTGCCTTAATCAAAAAGATATTTTGCTGAAATTGTTGCAGCCGGTTGTTGAAAATACCAAGCTGGGCATGAATGCATAGGCCTGTATCTGTACAGCAGCAACGCAGAGATCGCTGTATGGCATTAGCTCGCTGTGTGAGCGAAAATTCACCTGTCTCTATGTACGATTCACGTCTGTTCACAAATTCTATTACCGCAACCGAACGTGAAAAACGAGCCTGTCTTGACTCACGTCACGAGTTATTTTTCAAAACTCAAACCATCTCGACATGCCCGCGAGGTTTGCAGCGGCTTAGTCAAGACTTGGGCGCGAGAGGGGCTCGAAACTGACAAAATTATTAGAACAAAATTAAAGGTGACACGTGCAAAATATTATGAAGTTTGCGCAATAAGTAGTGACACCAGAGCTAACTAAGCTAACAACCACACGCATATAGAGTTAAATTTACTATCAGAGTTTGTGCGGCTCTGAAGTTACCTGAAAAATCAAACAGTTGGAACTTGGAAGTCGAGAAAACACGTGCCCCATCTAGTGCCCATGGTGACGCCAATGATGGTTTGAGACGCCCAAATTCCCTAGTAGCATCCCACACAACGGACACAAGTGACACAATGGACGTTTATGACTTCCTTGAAAAATGTCGGCGACAGCGATATTTCGATCGTAACTTCCTTATTTCATGTGTCACGGAAAAGTTACAGAGAAATCATCGTACGGTAATGGAATTTGGCGCTTAGTATGCAAGAACGTTGTCTGTGATCCATTTATGCCGTCTTTCTTTTACGACGTTTCCCACGTATATGGCGATAATAATTGTACCGTTCAAATACCGGGAAGCGCTATAGGTGGTCCTGATCTTTGCCTAAAATTTAAACTTTTCAAATTTTAAAAGTTAAAAACCTAAAAAGTTAAGTTTTTAAAAAATTATTTTTTTGCCCTGCTGAAACTTGAGCGCATGTTAGAATCACTGCTAAAAACAAACGCGTCGGAAATAGGCCTATATGTTGCAGAACATGACTGACACCGGCTTTACTCTCGGATTATCCGCCTTCTCCGGGCTTCTTGTTGTCATGTCGTTTATGGCAGCAAACGTAAACGTCATTAGGCCTATTATCCTACGGCAGTACAGTAACTCAAACATCACGCTACTTCAGCCGTCATCAAATGAGTCGTTCAATAGCAGCGCACCGCATGCAGTAGTAATAGCATATTATGACGGTCTTTCGCTGACCAACGCCACTAGACCGAACGTCGTATTATAGAAACTCGTCATCGCCCTATCCAATGGTACTATCGCCGATCCCCTACACGTAACGTTTAGCCACAATACCGCACGACTGACATTTTAGCAAAGTACGTAACGACCCTTCGGTTATTCTAGGTCGATGGTTTTCGTGTCATCTGAAAGAGTTTATAAATGCGACTTCCTATTAGTGATCAATAGCAACCTTGGTCCTTCGAAAAAAAAGATTTGGCCGGATGGACAACGAGGAAGCGCCCTTCCCGCTATATCATATTTTATCATTAGAAATCAGTTTTTCATGTTTGTTAATAAAGTTTGTTTTATTACGTTGATGCAATTTATTAGACCTACAAGATAATGCTGCCCAACTCTCTACGCAATCATATTAAATAGCGTATATATAGCCGCTGTGTGTATATTGTTCTGTTTTGCACAATTAACAACCGATATTGGCACTTAACTTGTCACTAACGAAAAAATATTTGTTATCATTATTACAGCTGCGGGCATTGTGAAGAAAAAAAATAAAAATTTATTGAGTAGATCTACTGCGAAATAATAATATGCTAAATCATATGCAAATCGTAAGAAATCCTATTCGATTTATGTATCAAGATGCCACATTTATCAGCGTTCTGCAGCATTTTGCAATTTGTCTAGCCCAAAGGCACGATCATAAAGCCATCAATAATATTCAGCGGGACGGTGCCAGGTATAAGGCCACACAAGTAGAAGGCCCTCGAGCTGAACACGGTCGAGACCGTCTCGCTAGACTGAACAAACGACCGAATCACTCATCGATCTAAGCAGTTCGACGACTATTATAGGCCTATATCATCACGACAATGTGTGTTCGATAAATTTTTACGCGCGAAAGCAGCTACTGCTTTCAGCGCGTCTTAGCCATCGCAATTCTGCCTGTCTGTCCGTCTGTTCGTCACACGGGTGGATCAGTCAAAAACGGTCCAAGCTAGGATCATCAAACCTTCACCATCTGCTGCCTGGAAGACTCTAGTTTCAGGAACCGTAAAACTTTTCCATAAACTCGAAGGGGGTCACCCCGAACGAGGGTGCTAAATGAGAGGGGGTGAACAAAATTTGCGATTTTGGCCAATAAGTCGCTGTATCTCAGTAAGGGTGGGAGATAGGGCCTAGGTTACTATAATTCACTAATAAGAAGTCGTACACTGGCTCTCGATTGGTGCCGAATTCAATGACTTTAAATGACCTTGAACGCCAAAATAAAAGGTTTTATGGATTTTTTTTGGCGATTTCGGGCTGCGACACAAATCTATATCATTCACAAGGTGGCGCCACGGAACTATCGTTATGCGATCCAGATAGAAAATTTAGTATTTGTATTTTATTTAGTATTTGTATATTAACTTAGCGAACACCCCAATTTTCAGCTTAACTACTGAACCGGAACTGCTATAGGCTTTCGCGCGTCTGGTGAGCATTAGCTCAGATTTCTTGTTATCACTGATCACGGCTTGTGCGATAGTGCCAAGTCAATGGGAAAGCCAAAATTTCGACCCCCCCCCACAGCTCCCACATTTTCAACCGATTTTAGTGAAACTCAAAACCAAGAAAGACATTCGGGATACGACCCCACACGCAAAACTTGGTTGATGTGGGTTTACGGATGAGGGTCTGCGTAGGGAGGGCATTTTCCGTTACTTTTTGTGTTCTATCCCTTTTTTGTGTTCTTGCTTACGCCTACAGGTCACACCAGAAGACCGATCACGACCGTTTATGGCTCAGAACGCATGTTTCTGCGTAAGGTAAGGCCTTTTAGGGGTCTCGATGATAAAAAAATAATGTTCGGGGGTCAAAACTCCCCCAAAACATGATTTTTAGGAGCCTGAATAGGCATTTTAAGCCAAATTTGCGAAATTTTCGAATCACGATATCTCGAAAAGTACGCATTCAATCAATACGAAATTTAAAACGGAATTTCAGGTGCACAAATGGACTTCGTGGGTGGTCCAGCATTACAAAATTATAATTCAAGATGGCGACGGCCGCCATCTTGGATTTTTGACAAACAGCAATAACTCAGCCGCCGATTGACGTAGATGAATGAAATTCTGCAGTAACGTAGATGGCTGCCACCGGAAATAGACCATTTGACTAAAATCGACAAAAATAATCAATTCAAAATGGCGGCGGCCGTCATTTTGAATTTAATTTATCGCTTATAACTCGTTCACTATTGCACATATTTGCACGAAATTTGGCATGTGGTCCTACATGCAGATGTGCCAAAATATTAAACAAAAATTAAATCCAAGATGGCGGCGGTTGCCATCTTGGATTTTTGCACAAACAGCAATAACTCAGCCGCCGATTGACACAGATTAATGAAATTTTGCCGTAATGTCGTCGGCTGCTACCAGAAGTAGATCGCGTGACCAAAATCGACAAAATAATAAATTTAAGATGGCGGCGGCCGCCATTTTAAATTCCGTTTATCGCTCATAATTTAGTTGCTATTGCACGTACTTGCACGAAATTTCATATGCGAGCAAAGTTTGACGTTCTACATGTAGTTATGCCATAAAATCGCACAAAAATAAAATTTAACATGGCGACGGCCACCATTATGTATTTTTACACAAAGCATAACAAATCAGCTGCCGACTGAAAAAAGATTGATACAATTTTGCAGAAATGTGGTTAGTTGCTACTGGAAATAAATTATGTGACCAGAATCAAGAAAAGTAGTAAATTCAAGATGGCGGTGGTCACCATTTTAAATGTCGTTCATCACTAATAACTGTTTTTTCACCTATCTGCATGAAATTTGGTATGTAGATTAAATTCTCTGTCCCACATACAGGCTTGCCATTATATTAAACAAATAACAAAATGCAAGATGCTGGAGATAGTAGTAGTAGTAGTTGTTGTTGCGTACAAAGTAACGGTTCAGTGACTTTTCAAACTTTAATAAAACCGCAAATATTATATATAAAAAAACTGCAAGCAATTCATTCATTTAATGTTGTATAAGCGCTGATGTAAAACGACAAAAATCAAAAAGTATAAGCACGAACATTATGCATTAGCTTAGACATTTATATCTGGCTACTGAAAACAGATTAAATGTCTAAGCTAATACATTAGTTTGGGCTTATACTTTTTGATTTATGCCATTTTAATCAGCACTTATATAACATTTATGTAACAAAACTGTTCAGTTTATATACAGTGTAAGGGTGACATCGTGCTTGCAGATATAAAACAACACAAATCACAATTTACAAATTCAAACTTTACCATTACACAGTCAGCAAAGTTCTTCTGACATTGTGTAATGGTGATGTTTGAATTTGTAAAATGTGATTTGTGCTGTTTTATATCTACAACCACGATGTCACCCTTACACTGTATATAAACTGAACAGTTTTTTACACAAATATTTGCAGTTTTATTGACGTTGGAAGTAATCTGGATTAGTTAATTATAGCAATGTTAGAAAATGTAGAAATGTTTTTACGGGGGCCGAGTTATAGCCAATTTTGTCCCAAAATTCGTTGCCAAGGCAACGGGGGTTGACAGAGAAAAAAATTTAATGACACCGTCGGATAGCCCGGGGCCGAAAATAGGGGTAGGCGCAAACAGCGCGCAATTATCTTTTACGGGGGCCGAGTTATAGCCAATTTTGTCCCGAAATTCGTTGCCATGGCAACGGGGGTTGGCAAGGGGAAAATTTAAATGTCACTGTTAAATTGGCTGACCCCGAAAACCATACCCTAGAACCAAAAATTACGACTTTATCTTATACACAGCCGGAGTTATGACAGTTTAAAGCATTGTCTAATTTTCCCCATAGGCGCCATTGTAATTTTTCATATTTTTGTGAAAAAATAGGTGAAAATGTTGACTTTAAATTTTGTAACCCCTAAAAGGCACTTCCTTGCGCAAAACCGCGTCATATGAGCCATCGTGCGTTGAAATCAGTTCAGTCGTTTTTCCTGTAGAGGACGGCAAGAAAAAAAGGAAAGGAAAGGGAAGGGAAGGAAAGGCACAAAAAGTCACGCAAGCGTTATATTTCACCTATTCGTGGGGAAGCCCCCCCCGTAAACGGATTTTCACCAAATTTTGCACATCAGGAGACATGCTGGACGTAATCATCTGTGCAAATTTTGGTGTGAAAAAATTAAGGGGTTTGGGAAATACGAGAGGTCGGTTTTTTATATATAATTATTATAATATGCTTTGACAGATAAAGCTATGTACCAACTGCCACGCTTGTAACCGTCGAAAATTTTGTGCTACATTTAAAAATGTTCAAACGGCTGATTTAGAACTTTTAATAAAAGTTTAGCTACACTGAATGTTTGCTACTAGAAAACTGAAACTGTAAGCTTATGCGACACAGCAGAGACACGACCTTAGCTGATACAGTGCTCGCATGTATCAGCTAAGGCCGCCCAACACGGCTACCGGATAAACAGCCGGCCCGGATAGGACCGGATATTTATCCGATAACCGTATGAATAGCTTCTAAGCTATTGATACGGCTCCAGATAAATATTTTGTGCCACAAAACTGTACTCTCTAAACGACAACCTCAGTTTAAAAATTTATTAAATTTCTATCGACGGTCGCCCGCCAGTCGTTTCTCGCCATTGCTTGAATACAGAATCTTAATGCTAGCAACGTCAGCCTACAAAAGATGTGACAGGAAACGAGAGTTGGCGCTTTTCTAATTATAATGAAAGCTTACTGTAACAGCAGACAGCACGTGCGTTCGCAGCAAATTACTGTAGGCCAGCGCGACGTTTACTGCAGTCTCGTAAAGCGGGGTTTCCATCTAACGAACGCAAAGCAACAAACGTAACGCAACTGACGTACACTGTAGCTGACGCAACGACCGCTTCTGCCCTTGCGTTTTGGCCGTTGTCAGCTGCGTTTGTTACGTACTTTTCTGGCGTTCTTTGCTTTTGTTAAGTAGTTCGCTGCGTACGTTGCGTGCTTTACGTTGGATGAAAACTCCGCTTAAGCCCAAATTCCATTTTACGCCGACTATCACTGAAACTTTCCCGCGGACGTAAACCATGAAACGAGGACGTCACGGGAAAGTTTCAGGCAGACCATCTCGTCGAGATAGTTGCGATAAAGTTCGTGACAAGTCTGCGACAAATTCCGCGAACTTTGTCGCAAACTCGGCGTAATGGAATTTTGTGTTTAGCAAACGACGGGCCGTGGCGTTGATTAACGCTAACTTGCACGTCTCGTCTCGGAGTATTGCAAAAATTAGGCCTAGCGCATTACAAGCCACAAAGCCCGTGTCACCGAGACATGTTTACTGCGCGGTACGCCGGCTGTTCGTTCGATTACGTAAGTTACATAGGCCTATACGGAGTTTTTTTTACACTGACCGCAGCACGTTCCCGACTTCGGAGTGAGTAGCCAACCCTGGTGGGGGCGTTACAAAACGTGTTCGAATACGGTAGTTCGATCGATCGATCTAATCGAGCCGTTGATGCAAAACAGACCGTTAGGAGATTTTCCGCTGTCGTGTTCTTTTGCTGATCAAAATGATATCGGCCCGCGTGGTCACGATTCACGCATACATCGTAGACAGCTACGCGGTTTCAGTCGCCCAACATTGTGCTGCATTTTGCGACCGTCCTAACAGGCCGCATTACAGTTCTGACCGTCCGTCCGTCCGCTAATGTCTGTCCGTTTGACCCGTACAGACTCTTAACTGGAAACAAAAAACGCAAAAAAACAAAATCGGTATAAACGGTGTTGTAACCGCTGTGCCAATTTTCATGTCAAAAATTGGAAGAAAAAACCACTGAACGTCAAAAACATCTAGAATATGACGCACACGTATTTCGCAAACCGTGTGTTGCTTTTGGTACATATTTACGAGTACCTATACCTGTCACGGCCGGCCTGATTTGGAACGTTTACATGAAAATAAGAACGTGGCAGAGAAAAATTCGTAGGAAAAAATATACTAGATCGTTACGACAGAGAATAGCACTCTCGCAACATACATACACGCCAGCTTGTGGTTAACGGCGCGTATGGGACGTCGGGTTATGTTAAAGCAAGCATACAAGATGAGTCTTGTGTCAGAGAGATGTGGCACGCTCATCTAGAATGCTGCTACATGCCAGTCAGTCAGTCACTCAACTTAATACTAAGGTTTATGTCACGGCACACTGTATACCCTTCGGACGTTGCAAAAACAACAAAAAGCCCAGCTGTCGCTAGGAAAGACGCGCTGCAGCCTATACTGTTCCTGTTGCAGTACTGACCTTCAAGGTCATCCAAAGGCGTTGACTTTTATCTCATCTGAATGAGCTTATGTGACTTCTTATTAGTGATCAATAGCAACCTAGGCCCTATCTCTCACGACGATAGTTGTGTCTCACTATCACCTAAGCTCCACTAGCTTTGATATGTTGTGGATTTGCTGCACGACATGCTACAACAATTTACTACTACTGAATTACTACACCGAATTTAAAGTCTGTACAACAAATTTACAACAAGTTGTACAACAATTCCCAGTGGCGAAGACAAAGGGGCAAAGGGGCCCAAGTCCCCTCCCAATATTAAACTATTGCTAAAAATAACTACAATTGTTGCCATCAGATTTCAAATTTTAAGGCTATAATTGCACCAAATTCGATGTCGGCTGAGGCTTCGCCCCAGACTCCGCTAAAAAGTTCAGCGCTCCCCAGATCCTCTAGCTAAAATTTATGGGTCGTACTTCTAAGAACAGGGAAAAGGAAAAGCAAAAGAGGAGAGAAAAGGGAAGGAAAAAAAGAAAAGGAAAAGAAAGGAAGATGAGCCCGCATTCACATTTTTGGCTACGTCACTGACAACTGCACTTACAATCATAGCTCTGTCGAAGGCGTACAAGAAATACACAATATCTTTTTTGTCAAGAAAAATCCGCAAAAATAATAGCATAAAGTAGAGATTAGACATTTTCAGAAACTGCATCCAAAATACGCGGTTGATTTTGCCACGTGCTCAAGGGTACAGCAAACTGGTTTAGCTGCATGCATACCTCAGAGAAAATTGTGACATCTAAAGACGTATTATGCGATGACTGAAGCAGCACGGTAACTGCTTTTGGCTGACCGCTTCTGTTGTTGTTGTCGTTTTCTTCGCGGCACGTAACAGCCGAAGCCTAAGGCCCAAACTACACTACTTCAATTTGTTCTGGACTTGCTGCACAGCATGCTGCAAAAAGGTAAAACGATGAAGGTGGTCACCTGCCATATGGGATCACACGGTGTTAACTGCTACCTTGAACGCGCCCCGCTTTGATTTTAGCCAGACAGGCCGCGGTACTCGATTTACTCACCCCGCAAAATGAAAGGCCGATGAAACCTTAGTGTTGGTTATAAATCTAGACTTGTACCCATCCAAGTAGTAACCAGTTGATAGCGACCCGACAGGAGCCAAACCTACGATCTCTCAATCGAAAGTCCGACACCGTACCGTATACCGCTAAAACATCAAGCCACTATTTTTAGTCCTACAACATATCGACGACAACAAATTAAGATAATTGAAGTATGGGCTTAAAGCAGCGCCCGACAACTCCACATATAGCGGCCAACCTCCGCCTGTATGCAGTAATAAACACATACGCATGCAAACGCGCAACGCCATTATAGATCGTCTCTAAGATACAAATACTGTTGTGCATATAGTGGGATAGATCATAGAAAGAATATGATATGCGTGTAACAGCTTGTCTTGACTCGTGTTCGTTGCTGCTGCTGCAACCTGTCGTCATCCGTCAAAACTACACTGCGTCATTACCAACGTCATATTCTTTTCTCTCACTCGTACACAGTCTCCATCAATATCTTTATTTACACATTTTCGACTAAAATTAATCTATTTTCGTGACGACTTCTGTTGACAGAGCTGCGAACGGCACACAATAAAAATTTATTTTAACGGTGAAACTAACTGACTAAGTAATCTAAACATTTGCTATAGAGTTAGGGCTATATAGACAAGAGCTAATATACATATTATTCGAAAACTTAACTCAGCACTCCGGCAAAGTTAAAATTTATGCGACTATTCCGAAGCTCCAGACAATGCGGCGTTGGTCATTAACTGACGCGTACGTGCCGTAGTCACATAGTCACTGACGCCGTTAGACGGTGCCTACCGTAATGCATTACTGCTTGCCCATTGGTCAGTTCGTCAAATACTAAATCATGTCAGTTCAGTTCAGTTCAGTTACGTCGCTCTGTACGCGCCTTAAGACAGCAATCGAACTATGAAATTATAACAGTGCATCGTACCTTTGAAAACGGTGTGTTGTTAGTCAGCAGTATCTGCCGTAACCCCTATACAAAACGAGCGAGATCACCATGCGTCGTCACAGTGGTCTGAGCCCTCGCAGCACGATTGTTAACACAGTAGCAGCTGCAGCGACTGCAGCTGCTACGCATAGTGCTGCACGCAGCGTGCGGCGACTGACTGGCAACCCTGCATCACGGCGACTTGTGCAACTTCGCGTGGGCGTCCATCCCAACGGAGCAACCGAACAATTTTGCCCTATAAAAATTTTAAGCGAACCAATCATATTGAGAGCAGAATGGAAAATGATCATTATCTACAGTTGTTTATGGCAAAACGTTCTAACTAAAAGTACAAAATTCTTCAAAATTTTACTAAAATATTTATTTATTGATTTAAAATATTAAATTTAGCAAGCAAATCTGTCTGTTATTCAACGTACGGTAACCAAATGCATCGTCGTACGTTTAGCCATGTCAAGAAATACTACTAGGCCTACTGATTTTGGTTGTTATACGATCAAGAAATGCTTATAGAAAGCTGCAAATAAAAAACTGAATTTTATAAGCAAGACATATTTAGACGTGTGACAGCACTTACGACTGCACTAAAGTACCCTTCCACGTCACCCCATCTCACCAAAATTACGTACAGAACGTAACACTGAAAACGAGAAAGAAGTATAATAGAAATCGTCGTATACTGACCGACTGCACCGAAGCCCGCAAAGCTGTGCGGTTTTTGCGTGGACTGCGGCGGTAGGCTAATGGGCCCGACGTGTCACAGATCCAGGATGCAACAGGGCAGACGTGTGGGAGCGACAGACATTAGCATTAAAAGAACAAAGTCGGCTCTTTGGGACTGGGAACTTGAGAACTTTGTACGGTCTGTGGCTCCATAAAGTGAAAGTGGCTCTGCAAAGCGTTCACTTCACTGGGCTTATCACTCGTTTGCGTGCCTCGAAAATTCTGAGTTGTATAATATGATTTTCGCCGACCGTTAGGTCGAGTCTTTGACACGATGTCGTTGTATGTCTGTCTGTCGTCGTCCGCAGCGCGTGTATTGTGGCTAAACCGTGCGTCGTAAGAGTCGACGATCGTACCGTTGGATAGGGCAATGACAAGTTCCCTATAGGCTGCCAACACTAACGATGTCTCTATATGCAGCGGTTTGGTCGCAATTTTAAATGCAACGTTGCAGCCTGCAGCCACCATCTACGTGCGCCAAATTACCGTATCATATCCTAACGTTAATTGTAGCGTTCGATACAGCAGCGTCACCATAGCGTGTATGGGACTGTATAGTGACTCTGGGAAATTGCTTTTATCCTTCACCAAAAGTCGGACGCTGGTCTACGGATACAGGCCGTACGGTCGGCTCACACTAGCGACATTAGGGCTGCTTGCTCTGAAAAAGTCGTCGGCAGTCAAATATAGTCAAGGAGAACTTTAAACTTTATGCACACTGCGATGTTCGAACTTCGTGCTTTATTTAACTTTTGTATCAAGCCGTTGTATATAGTAAATCAAAGTTTCCTTTCCTCGATTAGGCCTACTCGGCATTTTCAACTGTGTATTATTAAGGGGTAGCCTATTCTGTATGAGTATTATGACTATCGGCAGTAGGCTATTGTCGTTGTTCAATTGACAGCCTATGCAGTCTGCACAGTTTTGGCGGCTTCGTACGCTGTCGCTGTATTTTAGTCATAATATGCAAGTCTCTTGAGTACAGACGATGATTATGCACCGGCCGCCGATTATTTTTCCGTCCGCGCACTATACCCGTTATTCCCGCACCATATTGACCAGTCCATCGTCAACAAACTAGTTGAAAGCACCTAGAGACACTGTGTAAACTATATGCCGAGCTCTCGACGGTTATCCCGTAGGCCTACCTAGATTATTGCCACATTGACGCTTTTACAATTGCAGCAATTTTTTATGACTCGTAAAAGCGAATTTTTCATAGCAGTTAATTTAACAATATACATTTGCACATGGGACATTTTTCACAAAGTTGAATAAAATAAAGACAAATGTCTAAATATGGATCTTAACTCGCTAAATCTAATCATGCTGTTTCTTGTAATAAAGTTCGAAAAAAAACAAATTAAAAATTGCATCTAGCTGCTCACAGTCAAAAAATTGAAAGCAAAATGCTAGTACGACAGAATTGCATGCGATTTCGTTGTTTTCAGCCTTGTTTACGTTTCGTCGCACATGCAGCCACCGCTTAAATCCACGGTTCTGGTGATGTTATAAAGCCTGCGATGTGGGCATAATTATTACTACCACGCACTGTTATTATATACCGGATCACCGGTGAACTTCTCACGACTGTTCTCTGCAGCGCTGTAGCAGGTGGAGGATTATAGAGCAGGTGTTAAAATCAATGGCTGCTGCATAGTGAACACCTCGTATCGGCTTACATGCATATAGCAACTATAGTCACATCGTAATTACACCGTGTCTCACACGGTGTAAAAAGTCAAAATTGTTTTTGGCATAACTTTCTCAAATTTTCACCAACTTTGATAGTTTTTGGCACAAAGATGACCAGGACGATATTATTGTGTACGGTGCACTTATTTATGTCAACGCACTACCGTGTGAAACACAGATGCTCCAAATTGTTACATTACGCGGCAATTATTTGTATCAGATGGCTCACCTTTACATCATTAATTCGACGGAGAGTGCAACGTCGTTTAATAATTTTGAGGTATTAAATATTTTGTGCTGCAAACAGCAAATAACAAAATAGCTGAATGATGAACTTAAAACACGTCTAATCGTCGGTCTGTCTGTCTGTTCTGTACGGGTTCCTCGGACGTCAAACAAGAAGCCCAGCTGTCGCTAGAATAGCCGACCGTATAGTCCGTACTGGTTGTCAGTCCAAATTTTCTACACCCATCAATTTAACCCTCAATTTGAAAATGTTTCCCTTGCAGTAGACGGCTGAAATTTCGCATGCCCGAGTTTCACACACATATAGCTAATTATTCGTGCAAAAGTTTTCTCCTACGATCTACCTGTTAGCTAGGGTACATCCGTTACAGACGGACGGACGGACAGACAGACAGACGGACGAACGAACGGACGACAATCCATGCCAATAGCTCGACCGTTACGGTCGTCTGAAAACTAAGAGTGTGAATGTTCCCAAGTAACATCCGGAAATGACGCTCGTATTTCTCTCAGATCGTACGCCGACTGGCAGTGGCTTCTATCCCTGTACCTGGTGGGCGCAGCTTGCGCCCAGTGAAAAATAGGGGGAAGTTTGGATAAAGTTGTAAATCAAAATTTTCCCCTATTTTTTACTTTCCCCTATTTTTCACTGGGCAATCTACATCTTTAACAAAACTTTCTGTCTATAGGGGAAGAAGCCCAAAATGGAGGGAAAAACGAGTCATAAATTGGGGGACCTCAGCCAAAAACTGGGGGAGTTGCGCCCGATTTTGATTCCAGATTTGGGGGATAGAAGCCACTGCCGACTGGCGGCTTACGTCATACGTGCCTTTGGCGGGCTTCGGCGTTCACTGCGCAATTCATTTGACGCGTACGACCCGCGGCAACTAGACAGTCGGCTGCATACATGTCGACACAAGGCATTTTGCTTAGTGTCTTTCCAAGCTTAGACGACGTTTTCAACAAGAATTTATAATAGGCCTATACACAGTGGCGGTTCTAGCCTGGAAAATCTGGGGGCACGGCCCCATGGCGAGCACTGTAGCGCGAGCCTATAACGAGGGTCCAGGGGCAGAGCCTCTGGTCAGGGGGCAAAGCCCCCTGAAGCCGATTTGCCCACTTTTCTAAACTTTGTTAACGCAAATGCATCAGATATTTGTGTTATCTTTGCAAAAAATCATGGGTAGCCATGAAACTGGGAGGGTGGAGCAAAATTGGGGGGCCTATGCCCCCCGGTCAGAGTCTAAAACCACCACTGCTTCTATACACCATGAAAGTAGTCTCCGTTGCAATTGGGCACCAGGGCGCCCCCTCCCCCATCTATAGCTGCTATACAATCTGAAGGCTATCCTTGTCGTCGTAGCAACAGACACTGCGGAATACAGCGAAGTCGCCCATTGACCTATTTTGTCAGAATGATGAACTTATAAAAGCAATTAATGTGATACACTGATGTGCGGCCGTCCTAATTAGCCGCAATACAATGTTGCTCTTCGTCTGTCCGTCACGTAGGTCTTTGTGGGCTCGTAACTCGGAGAGAAAAAAAGGTGAACAAAAACTAAAACTGTTGTGAATTTTCTCCGGGACAGGAGTAACTGCCGGATGTATCAATTTTCAGTTCAAAAAATCAAAAGTCTGGGTCAGAGTTTCGCAGCTATAGGCCTATGCCAGAGCTGTGCCAACATACTTCTTTCTTGTATAACAGACATGCGTTTTATACGTTGTTAAAATCATCTGTCGCCTGTGGTCTAAGCTAAACTGTAGATAGGCTGGCCATAACTTTAGCTAATCTTCAACTTATAGCTAAACTGAAAAATACACTATTATTCTACTTAGCAATTTCTTATACAACTTTCAGCCATACAGGTCATTTCCGTGCGACATTTGTAAGCCTAAAGTCCCACAAACGGCCAACTACACGTGAAGGATTTGGTTTTTCGCTCACAGCTAAACTATCCCTCAGTCGTTACTGTTACTGATCAGGCCTCACATAAATAACAGTGTCAAAAGCATCTTTTAAGGCTAAGCTAATACTTACTGTAAAGTGTTATACTACTCGAAATCCAAACATATTGTGTAAAACATTCTGTCCTTTTGTCCGACCCATTTTGGGGGTTCTCCTCTGAGATTAGATATATGTATTTTAAACAACATGGAAACAAAATGCATACAAGATTTATTAGCCTCAAGCAAACAGATTTGCACAACCAAACATCACAGTTGAAAATTACTAACTCCATATGCATTAGGCTTACCAGACGCAAAGACACATAAAACACTAAAACACCCAGCAATTTGATTTCTTAAGTTATTGCATTGCAAATCTAGACCTACTAAAAACAAAACGACATTAACACTGTCAGACTAGCAAAATACCACTGTAACAGCTTGAGATAAGAACACGGTAATACAACGGTAACTAGAAAGCAGTCGTAGCCCGCAGGTACCTGCGCCAAGGCAAAGCTATTCGCCAGGTGGCGTCAACATCTTCGCTTTGCCAGCGGTTTCCATTATGCAACGGTAACGGAAATTTCAAAGTGATCTAGAATCCAGGATTCCTGCCGGATCACCCCCAAAATTTAATCACTTGTAGTTTATGCCATGCCCAACATTCCCTCAAAATTTCAGAAAGATCCGTCCATAACTTTTTGAGTTATCTTGCTAACACACAGACAAACAGACAGACAAACAAAGTCTGGCAAAAACATTACCTCTTTGGCGGAGGTAATAAAACCTACTGCTCAGCACCAATCGCAGTTGAAAGACACAATAGACTAATTCTATATGCATTAACGAATGCCACAGCGCATGAAAAACACACTAAACCATACAGCAATTAGACAGTTCGTAACTTAACACACTGCAGATCAAAAAACACCGACTCACAAAAACCGGACACCGGCAATTTTTTTGGTACCAAAATTTCTAAATTTGTCAATACTGAACCAGAATTGTGGGATTTATTTAACAACGCAGCTGGTGTCCGATTTTTAGGAACACAGTGTACATATGCACATGTAAACAACAACCATCCACGCAAGATCGTCAGTAAATTACTCCAGATTTGCCAGCAACCACATTAATCAAATCACTAATCACCAGTGACGTAGCCAAGGGGGACCAGGAAAAACAGGGCCCCCAATCCTCCAGACAAAACATAAGCATACGTTTAAACTGCACGAAATTGGCCAATTTGGTTAGTTTAAAATAATTAAAGTCGTTGCCACCAGATCTCATTTTTAAAGCTAAAACTCACCAAATTCGATTTTGGCGGGAGCTCCGCCCCCAGATCCCGCTGGGAGAGCTCACAGCGCTCCCCCAGACAACTTAGCTGGATTTTAGGGGGTCCTACTTCTAAGGCAGGGGAGGGGAGGGAA
>Ga0209367_1005435_pt1 | contig 17658 bp, 8 predicted proteins | sample WorMetLIZISLAND2_FD_187412 | JGI IMG/M metagenome (GOLD analysis project Ga0209367, IMG submission 187412) | Marine gutless worms symbiont microbial communities from Max Planck institute for Marine Microbiology, Germany - Olavius geniculatus... ... | reverse complement strand
GCTTGTAAGGACGCCGCATGTATAGCACCATGTAGTTAATCAAAAGATTTTTGCTGTTTTAGTGGACTGATATATCGTCACGTCGTCCTTACACTGAGTTTTAAACTGGTAAGTTTTTTACATTTATATTTGCTGTTTTACTGCCGGAGATAAGGAAACGTGGTGCAGATGTCAGCAATGATCTTGGTAAATAATTTCATACAACTTGTCTCTAATAAAGATTTATGTCTTATCTAAGCAATTGCCGTATCTAGTGGACGGGATTTGGGACTCAGCAACGAAGTGGAAGAGGAAGAGGCAAAGAAGTAAAGCTGGGCATGCGTTTGCAACTTACTTTCAGCATAATAGTTCTGAGTAATATATTTATATTAGAATACCGGTAACTATAGAAACGCCCAGCGGGAGTTATTCGTCCTGAAGCATTACACGGCGCGCTTAAGCTGGCGTGCTTGGCAGAATCAGTGGGGAAACAAGATCCGGCAACACAACTCCCCCCCTTAGACTGCCTGTGAAGGAAGGTGGGGGAGTAAGGTGGGAGGCACATACCTTAGGCCGAAGGACTCACACGCCGCACATTATAGTAAGTCATGTGCTACGTCGATTTTGTTCAAAGTTAATTCTGCTTGATAATGCGTGAGTACCAATCCTGAAACACTAATTTATCGGTAGTGTTTTTCGGTTCACCGTTGTGTTTGTTGTTATGTTTTTGACCCAATTAGAATTTTAGCAGTTTTATTGCCTACGTCAAAGGGACCAAAACAAGGAGGGTCCAAACTTGCGTCAGTCACGATATTTATCATGAGTTATTCAATATTCTACAGGGTGGGCCAAAAAAATGGCACAGTTTTTTGTATACCTCATAACTTCACCAAATATTAACCGATTTTAACATTTTTTTCAGTCAGAATCAGGAGACAATTTGCAATAAAACTCTCACTACAGATCCCACCACACCTCAAATGTGTCGCTACACTACCTCGTGAAATGTCAGATGACGCACTCAAGCCTGCAACGCCACTGACAGGTTGCGTGATCAACGTTGATCGAGCCTGGCATGTGGCCCCCAAACAAACCAGACTTAAATTCAGTTGATTATGCTGTTCGGGACGTCCTTCAACAGAGGGCCTATCAATGTTGACGATTCATGACAGTCAATTAGCTAAAAAAAACCATTGTCGCTGAGTGGGGCAAAGTGCCGCAGCATTTAGTTGACTGCGCCATTGGTCAGTGGCGTCGCCAGTTTCGATGCGTCGTCCAGCAGCAAGGCGGACACATTGGAAATTTGATGTGAAAACTGTGAGATGTGATTTTTAGACAATAACTGAGACAACAAGCGCGTTGTTTCTGTTGTCAATTTTTTAAAATGTGTTGTTACAAAAGTTGTCTTGTTTTATTGTTATTTTTAAAGACACTGACATTTTACAAGGTAGTGTAGTGACACACTTAGAGTGTGGTAGGATTTATAGTGAGACTTTTATTGCAAATTGTCTCCTGATTTTAGCAGTGAAAGAATTTTGAAAATCGGTTAATATTTGGTGAAGTTATGAGGTATACAAAAAACTGTGCCATTTTTTTGGCCCACCCTGTAGGTTGAGTTCGTTTGACATTGAGTTGGCGTGGCTTGTTCTTCTAATTGTTTTACTGCGATTTACTGTTTTTTTTGTGAATTCATTTGCTGCTTATGGATGGAAAGCTACGACGTCGTAAAGCATACGTCGAAAAGGTATGAAAAGTTTGCACTTTTTCCACTGTTTTCAATCTGATCGTTTTGGATAATAACAGACATCCACGACACTAGGCAACAAAATGGCGAGCACAGTAGCAAGTAGGCGATCACAAGCACAACTGTACAAGCTGTTTAGTTTAACAATAATTCTAGCGGTAGATCGGCGATCTTGCTGTTAGCACTGGAAAATTGCTAGAGGTAGATCGGGTAGGCACATTATTAGTTTAAAACTAAATGCTAAAAAAACTAAAAGTTTTAAATTAAAAGTTGGTAAAACTAAATGATTGTTTCAGTCTCGTACACAAAACAAGGTTATCAGTTAGTCAGCAGTCTGTTTATAGGTGCATAAATGTATATGAACACAGTAGCAACCATTTCCATGTATAAAAAGGTTACATCTTGATTGGGGTTAAGATCGGGTGCATTCACCTGTGTCTGGTGGCAGATGGTGTGCTCCTAAGCATTAAGCAATGACATAAACCATAACAGCATGCAAAAAATGTCAGGGATGGTCTCAGTCTCGGTCTCTGATATTTAGTCTTAGATTCTTACTTACTTGTGCACAGGCAAATCATCTAAATATATAACAACACCAAGGTTAACTCAGCCTTACATTCTTCCAGGATGGTAAATCGAGTATCGGTCTGTCTCATTGATGTTAAGGTCGAGTGCATTCACCCATGTCTCGTGACAGATAACTGTCCAGCCCTACTATACAATCATGCAAAAGGAACAAACATATTGCACATGCAGAGATTAATACTGCAAATGTTAGGGATGTGGTCTTGGTCTCAGTGTCTTGTTAGTATGTCTGCTATATGCAGACAAATATCATTAGGATGAACTACAGGGTGCACCCAAAAATTTTACCCCCCTGAAGTTTTCTGATAATTTTTCTGAAACGGCTGAGTATATTTAAACAAAATTTAAACAAAATTTTACACGCCTATTATTCATTCAGATTTACGCTAACCTGCAAAATTGTATTCAATTATCTCCAACTTTGACAAAGTTATGCCGTATTATTATTTTTACATTTCACAACACGTCCATCACGAGTTTTACTAACTGACGATAAACAACAGGTTTAAAACAGTAATAATTGGCATTGCTCAAAACGGGTGCAACGTAAGTAAGTAAATTAAAAAGTTAAAATTCTGGTGAATGTAAAAATTCGGTTGGTGGTATCGCTTAATATGGCATAGGGGGTAAAATTTTTTGACGCACCCTGTATATATATAGATAACTGACAACCTGTCAGTCACTGGCTCGCTGGTAACTACTACAATGGCAGTATTAGACGAACATTCGTCATTATGATCATCAACACAAGATTCAATGCCTATAGATGTTCGCTTTCTGCTTCACCATGTTCTCCAGTTGCTTTGGTCCAGTGCTAAGTGGCTGAGTTCCTGCAGATTTGCTGCAGATCACAGCACAATGTTGTCTATTCTCCGTGCGTTGTCATCCTCTCTTGCAGGTGTACATGCTATGTCTATAAGCTAATATATTTGCTTTTCCATAACTTGTACATGTCTTTCAATGCCGATGTAACTGTTGCTGCATTTAGGATTCCATGAGTATGCACATTTCAGGTATACATAACCTCTAACATTTTTTACTTCTTTGCCTTCCAGACAGACTTGCAGGTTCGAATTTTTTGTTGCCAAACACCATGGCTTGGTTTTTCAATCTGCAAAGCAATATCATTTTCCTTCGTTATTAAACGTTTAGGCCATATTCAGTCAGTCCAGTCAAAGTCATTCCAGACAGCCAGCCAAAATCTGAAACTGCTGGGGGGGTATAAGTCTTCAGTCCAGTCAAAGTCAGTCTTGGGTGCTGTCAAGATGCACTTCAGCAGTGTTATATTCCAACTGAAATGTAAGTTTTTAATTCTTGAAGAACTGGTAGTAATCATTGTGTAGTGAGCACTATGAATAATTCACCAACAGCGATGTCAATGACTGGCAAATTCAACTTCTTTAATGATACCTTCATGAAATGTGACATAGTTTTGAGTTTTGAAGTCATGGATAAAAGTGAGATGTTCTCTATCAGATAGAGTTAAAGTTACACTAGTTGAGCTTATGGTTCGTTGTTTAATGCTGGCAGTGTCACAGTGGCAGCTTCATAATGAAATCCTGTGCTGTTGATGAGGTACATGGTATGATGCTGGCAGGTGTTCTTGCAGTTGGCCATTGTAGCAAAGTGAGGTGAGAAATGCTGCAGGCAGAAATTTTCCGAGGAGTATCTGGAGTAGCATATAATTGAGCAGTCAAACAGATGGGCTGCTGCTGTTATCTCTTGCTCTGTGCCCCAGACACCAGCCTGTTCCATATTGATGAGGTAGTCATTGAACTGGCTGTTTGGGCCTTGTCTACTGATGAATAGTTGCTCCATAGGGCCGCAGACACTGTCATCCATCATGTGGTTTACAAGGTAAGACCGCAGCAGTGCATGATGTCTCTGGCTGTGTGTCAGGGCAAAAGACAGGGCGCGAAACAGGCAGTTACCATCGCCGATTATTTTGTGCACTGTGACGTTGACGTTCTGGCCTGTCTTTGACCTTATGACATCCTGAAGAGCCTGTGATACAGCAGTAGCATCTGTGTGTTGTGTTTGTGCTCTAGGCTCACAGAATTTCAAGTTTAGCCGCTGACACGTTCTGCGCTGGAATGTTTCATCGACAGATGCCACCTGACAGTGCTGAAAAATGTTGTGCTGCTCTGTGCCAGTGTGTATGACCTCTACTTGTTGTGCACAGTCTGTCGGTTGTAGCACTGTGTGATTTATCTTTTCCGGCTGTGGTTGTTGTTTGGTCTTCACCTTTTTGGAGTTTTTCTTGGGTGGTTTTTCGCAGACAACTTTGTCATTGGGCATTGTCGCAGGTATGGCATCCAGCTGACCAAGATGTGCTGCATAGAGACTGCGTAGTCTGTTGTACTCTGCAACTGCATGTCGGTCACACACAATCTTGGTCCTGTCGAAGTCTATGAGGTGCAGTCCTTCTAACTTGGTCACTCTTGACAGTGCGACATAAATCATGCCACTGCCAAAACTTGCAGGTCCAGCATCAACAATCGCTATCTTCAGACTTAGTCCTTGCGCTTTGTGCACTGTTATCGCAAATGCCAGCATGATCGGGAACTGTTTGCGTGTGTAAAATATCGATTGAAGGACTTCATATGTACAGGATTCCCTGCCGATCTTGACTGGCTCAGGCATGTTGTCAAATTTGACGGAGATTTGTGTAATCTGGGTGGGTGATGTTACAAAGTTGACAACAGAGCCAATACTGCCATTAACCAGGCCACACTCCACATTTAGATTTCGTCTCAGCATGACCTTGGCACCAATACACAGCTGCAAGCAGGTCTCAAGGCCAGCAGTTCTGGTGGAATCCTGTATCGTTTTCTTGTACGATGCTGTTAGCTTGCTTTGCATCTGTTTGCTGACAATTGTGTCTTGTATATCAATGGCAGTGATATTATGTATTGGCGTGCCTATCTGTGCCAACAGTGCACTGTTGATCTCGCGGCATTGATCTGTTCTCGGCATCAGGACTATTGGTGTATGACCATCGTGTGTCAGCTGCTTGTATCTGTTGCAGATGTCATCCACACTTGCTCGTTGGCCGTCAGCTATGAGGCGTTCTTTCAGCAGATCGACATCGGTGCAGCTGACTTGACCAATCCTTACTGACGACAGCAGCTCTGCGTACCTCAGGTCAGAGCTCTGCCTCATGTTTATTGTCAATTCATCGTACTGAAATGACTGCCAGAGATTTATTGGAGCTATACATCCAATTCGCTGTTTGGCCTCCAGGCAACTCACTGGCATAAAGACGGAATTACCTTTCACAGCTGGTAATTGAAGCAGATCGGCAAAAACAACAATGCTTATTCCACCGAAAAGCTCAGAACTGTTGAAAACTTCACAAAGTCGAAGGTGCATGTATAGTAGTGTAAGAGAAGACACCATGCTCACTTCATCACAAATTAATAGGCGGAGACCTTTGAGTGTCTGCCGGATAACTCCCAGTTGTTCCTGGTTTAGGCGGCGGTAGTTGGCTGGTTTTCCATGTTCAACCGGCAACATAAGGACTCTGTGGATTGTTGAGCCCCCAACATTGACTGCTGCCAGGCCAGTGGGTGCTGCAACTACTACAGGCAGTGAGTTTTCCCCACTCTCTTTTGTTACGATTCTGTTTAACACGTCAATGACCCGACTTTTGCCTGTGCCACCTTGTCCTGAGACAATCAAGCGGATGACGTCATCATTCCGGACTTTTTCGACAACTTGGTCGACAACGCGTTTCTGATCGGTGTTGAGTGATGCGTATTTTTCCTGCAGGTCACTGGTGTCGACTGTGTGTTGGTCAACAGCTGCTCTGTGTGCCTCTAGAATGTCCTGCATTGCATTCCGAGCATGGTCGTCCACGCAACCTTCAAAAACTTCACCTCCGTCTTGGACCTCTGTCACATCTTTCTGACAAATCTCTTCAGCTCTCTCCTTGACATCGTTTTCCAGCTGCTGTTCCTGCTGCTCAGTCTGGATGTTGTTGTCATGATACGCTGCCATTTCAGGTAGCCTGCTACTTTCTGTAGCAAAGGTTTGGCTGAATGTTTTGCCTTCCAGGCAAAGATCTGACTCTGAGCGCCAGGGCTTGAAGAGCTTTAGCAGCTGATAGAAGTATGCCTCTTTGTCTTCCTCAGACTTCTGAGGATTGACCAGTTTGTGTGTGATGATGTACGGCTTGACTGTACGGCGTCTGAGGTACAGTGGCAAACCTTTGAGCTGGAGAGGCTCTTCTCCTGTTTTGATTTTCTGGCGCTCGTACCAACCGAGCAGCTCGTGGAGACTCACGTTCTCCATCTTGTCTGGCCTGGCAGGGTAGACATCAAGCACCCAGTGTAGCAAGAATATGTTCTGTGAGTCTGGATTTGAGTTCAGCAGTTGGTCAATCTCTGCAGCTGGCTTAAGCAAACGTTTGGCTTTGTGCTCTGGCTCCAGATCAGCGAATCTCATTTGCCTGGACTTGCTGAAGAGCTTGTGCCCCAGTAACCTGTCGGCAGCTTCATTGGCACCAACCTGCCGGCTCTTCACACATTTCAGCATAAATGACATTGCGTTGGAGCCAAGTGACTTGCTGGCTGAGAAGATGTCAGACCAGAACTTGTCGACTTCGGACCGTTCGTACTTCGTTATGTACGATGTAATGTAGTATGGCAGTCTGCTGCCAAGATGTCCGATGTACTGTATGTCGACATTGCCCTGATTGGCAAGTAGCAGGGCTGGGTTATAGTCATTGATTTGTGCCTCATCAGTCGACCGCCGCAGTTGGTACAGACGCTTTCTCGGCTGCTTGTTCTTCGCAACAGCCAGACAGTCGATGAAGTCATGGATTTCGGTTTCTGTTTTTGGTGGTCGAGGAAAGCCAAACCTGCATTTCTTACAGAACTTGCCATTTCTCTTGTAAGACTTTTGGCAGTAGGTGTTGCACTTATGCATTTGAAAATGTGACACCAGTTGGCTGAGTGTTGGCGATTTGCTGGCATCCGGCTTTGCACAGGTGCAGACTTTGTTGATGAAGTTTTGGACTTCTTCTGGGGTATTCTGTCCCAGGATGGGGGCGTCTTTGATCCACAGTACACAATGAACGTGAGGCGCACCTCTAGCCTGGTATTCAATCCTCCAGAAGAAGTCGTCAACTGTGCCAAAGATGCCGTTTTCTTTGTTGTTGATCAGGTCGTTAAATATGCTGTGCCATTTCTTTTGGAAGTGGATGCTGACTGTGACCGGGTCCAATGCACACAGCTCAGCTGGAGTCATTTGGTCAACGTTTTTAACGGCATCTTTGTTGATTGTGCGCAGATGCTCTATCAGTGGTGCTGAGAACCATTCTGCTGAGGAACAGGTCAGGAACAATGTTGGTGGGCCCAGTTGTCGGATCATCCATCGGATTTCCATGCCGAGTTTGCAGAAGTACTCTTTTGAGCCACGTAAGTTTGCCAAAAGTGTAAACATTTTCGTCTGCATCTCTCCATCTTTAGCCTGTAGTCTGTCATGAAATTCTTTGGCGGTGAGGCTTCGGCCAGTAACACTGCGCAGCATATGTCCTATTGAATGGCACATGTTGCTGACTTCCTGCGTCTGAAAGCAGTGGAAGAGATAATTTATGTTGAGTCGGAACTTGGCATCTTTATTATGTAGCCGACTTTTTATGTAATCGCTGGTTCCAATTTTGACCTCTCTCATTGTGTCTTTTATGCCATTGACGCCGGTCGGAAATAGCTCTGGATAGGTCAGGAGGTCAAGATTGGTGTCGAAAATGTTTGCGCTCTGTCCAGACACTTTATCGAGCTGGTAATCGATCACTGCATCGGCTGGGTATTCTACATTGAGAGGCTGAATGGTGAAATTTTCATACAAGAACGATTTAGCAGCATCATCCAGCTTCTTTAGGAGACTGCTGTTGTTAGACTTTCTAACTAGTTCACCACGACCCTCCAGTCGGTTGTTTATTATCTTGCTGATGTCGTCCACACTGTATGCAGGAATGTCCTTGTAAAGTTTGTTGTTTTCCCGCAGCCATGCCAGGGCTGCATGAACTTTATTAAGGTCAACTGCCGATGTCCAGATCTTTTGTTTGGTTGTAGGTTGGCCACCAACCAGCAGCACCAAGCTGTCAGTGTTCAGCAGAGAGTCTGGCAAGAAAGAAGCGTTTGCAGCCACATCAACAGGCAGGTAAGCAATTCTGCCTTTCAGTGCAAAGTTTAACTCATTCGGTGGTCGATGTTTGTTTGATACCTGGCCCAGCCGGATGACAGAAACGCTTGTTAGGCATTGCCTAATCAGAGACCGTTCGAAGACATTTAGGTCTGCAATGCACGGAGGTGTTGGGATGACAGCTAAGTGATTGAATGCAGTCCGTGCAACATCCTTGTTGCTGCGTAGTTTATCTGCACAGAAGTTGCATATGTAGGTGTTGTCCAGGAAGTCGTTGACGTCTTCATGTTTGGTTTTGTTTATGTACAACAGCTCGATGACCTCTGTCATTTTGTCACTGTCAAAGCCCTTCTTATTTTCGTATGACCGCAGACTGGATAACTTGGACTTCAGCTGCTCACACACATCACAGGCAGTTGTTGTATATGTGTCTCTTGCCTCTGTTACTTTTCTCAGTGACTTGCCAAATTTTGCTATAACTTGCTCTTCTTCGACTGGACATTCATTGACAATGGCAGGCATATCCTGCGCTGGACCAGTTTTGTCGACATTGTGTACTGGATTGCAGACCTTCATCAGATGTTCAACAGCCGCCTTCAACTGTTCAAAACAGCCACTGTTCTTGGCCATGTTCACTGTACGTATGGCAATAGCTGTACGCCGCAGCTCATAGACGTTGTGGACAATGTTACGTAACACTCCAAAATGACAGGAAAGCAGCCTAGCTGGTCGTAGTACGCTGGAACAATTGCAGTCTAACTGGCAGTTTACTGGGTGACCAAGTCTGTATGTCCTGTTTGGATTTTGGCACTGATTGAGATCACAGTACAGACTGAGACAGTGAACTGAGTTGGTCGATGCTATCTGACGTAGCAGTGATACTGTGTCAGCTATCATGTCCTCGCTGATGTGACATATGTCTGTGTTGCACATCCACTTTGATATATTTTTGCTGCCGTCATTTGACTCTGCTGGTTGGTGTGTTGATTCTGTAGGTGTCTTGTGAGGCATGAATAGCCGTGCTCTGCCAAGTGTATCAACAGGTATTGGAAACTCTGGAGCCACTCGCCTGTACACCTGCTCCCAGTAGTACGGTTCACTAGCTGACGTGTGGATCCGCACATCACCAAATGCAGCTGTGATCTGCTCTTCAGTTGGAGTGCTATCAGTCAACAACTTTTCAAGGCATGTATTTACCTTGTTGGCTAAACATAGATGTAGGCTATGCAGCTTTGCTTCTGCCTTTTTTACACAATATTCGGCCTTTTTGAAGAGCAGTTTGACATCCAGCATATTCACAGATGATGTACATTGCATTTTTTTCTGTTGCACTAATAGCTTCTGCTGGTTTCTGGCAGCTGCCAGCAATCTTGTTCTGCGCGTCCAGTATCGCCGCTGTGCTGACCATTTGTTTTTCCAGTTGTGTTGGTGCTGGATGTCTGATCGCTGCTCTGGTCTAGTGGATTTGTCCTTGTGGCCCGCAGAACAGTTATGTTTGCGTTTCACTTTCATACGTAGCCTTGCCTTGGTATTAACTGTCTTTCTGTAGTCGTCATTTTGCAGTCGGAGTTGCATGTACTGTTTAAACCTTGTTTGATGAACCTGTTTGTACCTTTCATCTTGCAGCTTCTTTTTCATGTTAGCTTCAACTCTGTTTTGATGCTGTTTTCGGTATTCTTCACTCTGCATCAGTTTTTTCTTTTTGTGAGCTGAAAATCTTGCCAATTGCTGTTGCCTGTATATTTCACTCTCTAACCACTGCTTTTTCCATCTAGTTGTTGCCCTCTTGATGTTCACCTTACGATAATGTTCATCTTCTTTGAGTCGTTTCGGTGTTGCCATTCGAGATCGAGCACGAGATCTAGCACGATTTTCTTCCCTGTACTTCTCGTTTTCTCGAAGGCGCTGTTTTGTTCTAGTTAGTGATTTTAAACGATTTGTGTCTCGGTATAATTTGTTTTCCTGCAGTCGCTGTTTTGTGTTGACAAGATTTGCCTCACGCTTCTTCAAATCTTCCTTAAGCTTTTGGCAATTCCTTGTGGAATTTTTTCGTTTTCCTGTTTTGTCGGTAATCTTTCTCCTAGAAGTGCGACTTTTTACCGTTGCTTTGTGTTTTTGGTAGTTTTTTTGCGCATGTTGTTTTTTTGCTTTAGTGTGCCGGAGATACTGGTCTCTGTCCACTTTCTTCTTACTACGATATTTTGAAGGCATATCAGTAATAGTCAAGGACTGTCAAGTATCAGCTCAAGTCCGATGATGGGTACAACATATGTGTGGGTAATCAGCATACTGGTAGTAGCTGCAGATGATGTTGGAAGAGTAAAACTGACGAACTCACACATCAGCCTAAGAATTCACATTCGGTTTCCTGCATCACATTTTGCACAAGACATGTTGGTTGTCTGCAAATGTTACCTGATTACTTAAGTGCAATTTAAACCCAGATTTTCAAAAAAAAGCCAACTTGATGCAGTTATTGGATTGTTTTGTTTGGTTTTGGATTTAATGTGGAGGAGTTGACCTTGCTTCTAAAAACCATTTTGATGGGCTTTCGTGGTTTTTTGTGGATTTTAAGTTGTTATAACGCGCACTGTCAGACACTGTCTACATCAAATAAATATATATAAACTAATAGATTGGATGAAATTGTGTGCATGTTTGGTGCATTTTAAGTGTGTTTACCCAAATGACTTTCCGAAAAATAAAGTAGCCTTTTTGAAGCAATATAGCACAGCATATGACACTCATCATGCTCAGCAATTAGATAAAAGGAAAGTACACAAAATTCTGAATAAAATAGTGAAAACCTCAAGTTTCTATCTTGTCTGGTTCCTGAGATATCTGTTTCTGAAATTGCTTAAAATTAACAAGTTGCGATGTCGCACTCAACCCCAGTCAACTATAAATGAGTGTAACTCAGTGAATTTTAAGAATACAGATGCCAAATTTTGCATTTTTTCATGCAAGGGTATAAAGAACATCGGGGCAAATTGTCAGAAAAATCTAAATTTTGGGTGGGGAGCATTGGTTGAGTTGACATGGAATGACCCTACTGTCAGTATGTAATATATGCCTAACTGTGTAATGTACCAAATGTTGTGTTTTCAGGCACTGCTGGATGGATGATTGAGTCTGTTTTTCATCAAGTCCACGTCACATCAGTTATCATAGCTGTTCAGTCTTCATTCTTCATTTATCATACAAAACACATCACAGGCTAGTTATTATAGCTGCTTGCTAGTTAAAGTTTAAGCTAGTTAACATTTGTTTCTATATATTTTTTCCTTCACCAAGAAGGCAATATGATACCCAGCAGTTATCTGTTTATTAGTTAGCAGGATTTTACAAAAAGTTGTCTGAAATTTATAGGGAATGCTAGTCGTGGCCCATCTTAGTGTTAGTTAGATTTCTGTGATGATAAAATCATCATCTGAATCCAGTACGTTTTTACCATCGACAGATGGGGCAAAACTCTGCCAAATGTGGTGCTGTCATATGACATAAAGAATTAAAAAAGACATAGCATTGTTTAAGATGCTCTTCTAGTTTGTTATATGGCCCACCTCACTGGTGTACTAGTGTACTGATGCAGTATTGAATATGTTGTTTGCCTGCTCCTTACGGTGGGCATGTTGGCCATGTCATGCAGAACTATGCAAATTATTTGGGCAAAAGGTCACAAGATTCAGTCATGATTAGACAAAAGGCTAAAAGGGAATGCCAATACAAACTTCCTGCAAACTTGTTCTGTAAGAAAACCCTAAAATCTGCTTCTTGCTAATAATATAGTAGTTGGTTGTATGTGGTATTGCAGCTGTTGCAGTGAAGACATTAACTTAACAGCAGCAAAGTCCACTAGTCACGACAGTCCGTGCAATTCGGCACACTGAAACCTGCGCACACCAGACAAGAATATGATACATACTCCATGAGTCATGAAAATAACAAACTAATTGAGTATTTGTCCTGTTGAGTAATATATTAGTGGATGATCAAATTGGCTTAGGATCTGCTTATGTACTGTAGTAAATAGTGCACGAATGCTGAGTTAAGCTCATTTGGCAGTCAATGTTTGTTCGATACCTGGCCTAACCGGATGACACAAACGCTTGTTAGGCATTGTTCACTGTATGTATGATGTGCGACCATCGTGTGTCAGCTGCTTGTATCTGTTGCAGATGTCGTCCACACTTGCTCGCTGTCCTTCAGCTATGAGACATTTTTTCTTTATTTAATGCTTATTTAATGCTAACATGTCTAGTCATGTTCAAACCGCTTCTTCTATAATGCAATGCAACACTGTGTTTGTGTGGATTCATCCTGGTCATAGACGTGGTCAGTATAGGCGCAAGCCTAATTAAACAAGTCGTAGTGATGGTTGCTGTATAAGAAATAGCCACGGATGCTTTGTGTTCGTGTTACAGCATCATCAGTTTATTTATTATTACTCTTAACTAGATAACTGCTCCTTATTTACATCTGGAAAATAAATCAAGGCTTTGGAATGGATACCGCTAGCAATTAGGGCTACCACAGCGGCATTATGCGTGGTTCTTGAATATTATAAAATAAAGTTTTAATTAGCAAGCAATTGTCTGTTATTGTACGCATAGACTACGGATACAAATGAAGTCTAATAAAGTAATTCATTGTAAAATACATAGTAAAAACAACAACTTACATATATGTACCTATCTGCAACCGTTTTCAAATTATTCGTCTTTTTACGGGGGGTACCTTTTTTGACGCCCTCGTTCGATGGGAACCCCCTGCACCCACTGGCACGAAATTTTGTCACGATAAACTATAGAGACCTTGGGGCAGCCCACAGTGAAGATTTCGTGATCCTAGCTTGCACCGTTTTGACACAGATCACGAGTGTGACAGACAGACAGACCGACAGACAAACGTTTAGACGCTACGGATACAAATGAAGTCTAATAAAGTAATTTATTCTAAAATATATAGTAAAAACAACAACTTACATCATGACAGAATGGCGTGTAACGGACATGATCAGGCTTGCCGGACACGGTGAGCAGACAAGCGCTGATTGCTCACTGTGACGTAGGCTAATAGGCGCTAAAGCAGCTCACGTGCTGCATGTCATTAACATAACGCTCGCTGATTGGTTGATATTGGAAAACTGGCAGACGATATTGCTGACGACGTATTTCTATTCGTCAGATGGCGATTCGGTCGATGTGCATTAATAATTAATTAACTGTTATGTAAAGCCTATCTGAAATACCTTACGAAACAATATATAATATGCTGGCAAAAAACGCTGAAATTAAAAAGGGGTAGCTGTCTTTGACGCCCGCCTGCGCCGGCCTCCTTGAACTTATGGGGTAGGGACTTGGAGTGCTAAAATCTACGTTGAATGGTGAAAATTTCATACGCAGGTTGTCTTGGTCTATCTCCAGCCATTTCGTCGCAATTCAGTGTTGAAATGTGCGCTGCATCCAAAAATTGCGAAAAATTCACTAAAAACCTTTTTTTGACTGGTTCAAGGTCGTTCAAGGTCATCGATGTTGATAAATCTAAAAAGCCTGTCGTCAGTGCTTGTTATGATAAGCAGCATATATGTACCTATCTGCAACCGTTTTCACATTATTCATCTTTTTACGGGGGGGTACCTTTTTTGACGCCCTCGTTCGATGGGAACCCCCTGCACCCACTGGCACGAAATTTTGTCACGATAAACTATAGAGACCTTGGGGCAGCCCACAGTGAAGATTTCGTGATCCTAGCTTGCACCGTTTTGACACAGATCACGAGTGTGACAGACAGACAGACCGACAGACAACGTTTAGACGATGGCAGACACGCGAAGCATTCTGCTTTCGCGCGTAAAAAGCAAGGGGGAAAGGCAGGGAATGGGGAAAGGAACATAAGCGTAATATATTACTTGCTGTCTTGATTTATTTCATAAACTTGGACTTTGATTTTCACTGTCATTATTGCACTTTGTGAAAAATATTTTTATTCATTTTGAACAACTCTACATTTTGTCAACAATTATACATCGTTGCCTGCGTCCATAGGCGCCTTCTTAGTTCATACACGGTAGGCCTACTTTTTTAGGTACGTCACACACAAATGACTTACTAAGTTACTAGAGAGTAGGGGGCGTAGCGCAAACTCGCCAAAATCAAATTTTTATTTGAGTTAGACATTTTATTGGACAATACGGCTGTGAATCCTCGAAGTCTGGGAAGCGTTGGTTAACTTTCGTGTGCATTACGTATCGAACTTTTTTTTACCTGTGGAGTGATATGCACAGCAGCGCGCACTTTGTTTTTTGCGTGGTAAGTTGGTTTCGGTAAGGTGATATTGAAGCTTTTTTTTGCTCAATTATAACTTTTTTTGTGAAAGTTTAGAGTTTAGTGAGTAAGTATTGTCGCCGTCAGTTCAGCATGATTCCCGTGAATGTCTGTATAGTAGGCCACTCGTATAGTCGTCGCTTCCAGGACTTCATGTTCCGTCAGCGTCATGCCGGTTATGACAACCTCGGGTTTGACCGAAGCGAAGTTATTGTCCACTGCGTGGGCCTTGGTGGTGCTACTGTTCTTCCTGGACATAAATGTATTGACAGCAAACTGCCCGATGTAGCTAGACTGCAGCCTGCGATTGTGTTCGTCCATGTTGGGGAGAATGACCTTGGTCGTGGTACTCCTTCTCAGATTGCGTCTGCTCTTCGCCATTTTTTGTCTCAGCTAACACCCCACACTCGTGTTGTTTTCGTCAGCCAGCTTCTGTTGTTCCCAGTAAATAGTAATTACAAGGAGTCCGTTCAGTCTATCAACAACAATATCAAGTGTCACTATGCGCATTTGCCGACTGTCACCTACTGGAGGCACCGAGGAGGTTTCTGGAATCCACCAAAGTCCTTGTTAGACCAGGTTCCTCTGAAAACTTTGTTTGATGCTGATGGCGTGCACTTGAGTCAGGAGGAGGGGTACAAGGCATACTGGAGAAGCGTTCGTACAGCAGTGGAGAAAGGACTGAAGATGTTAGCGTAGAGCGACTTTGACAGACTGAAGACTGTTAGGCTTACTTTCCTCCCTCCAGCAGTTTCAGATTTTGGCTGGCTGCTTGGAATGACTGACGGACTGACTGAAATTGTGTGAATATGTGTAAATGTGTTTATTTTGTTCGTAGAAGTTTGTTGCTGCTGACTGATGTTTGACAGTTTGTTCTAGTCAGTAGTATTACATGTGAATATGTGTAAATGTGTTTATGTTGTTGTTCATACCATTTTACTTCTGTTTAGCTGTTTGCTAGTATGTGTAGGTCCACAGCAATAGGCTGTGTAAGTGCAGAGTGTGTCTGTGTATTTAGGTCTTGGTTTTGCATGCTGGTATGTTTTGTTGCATCTACTTAGTTTAGCTAATTCATTTGCGTTTGCTACTGCATGATTGTTACATTAGTGTGCTTTGCTTTTATATTCATTTATTTGCTTACTACTAAATTTTATAACTTACTAAGATGCATACCATATATAGTCAGTTTGGTTCACTTTGGTGGAACTTGAATGAAGAAGAGATTGTGCATTTTTCCAATGCGCTTGGTCAGAAATGCGTATCGGCTGCCGACCAGTATAGTTGTGATTGATTGGGTATTTAGAAAGAATTGCATCTCTCGAGCTAAGTGTTGTTAGTGCGGTGTGAACTGTGACACTAATTCAAGGTCATTTAAGGTCATTTTTGGATCTTTAATATTACAGTGCATACGGGAACAATCCTGTCTTTGCATTCTTATTTGTTTTATTATTTTCTATGTATTTATATTTTATTTTATACCATTTTTCTTCATTTGGGCTATTTCTGTTGCTGCTGGTTGCTGTGTTTTTTGTGTTTTCAGGTTGGAGGACATGGGGTCAGCGTTCATGACGCGTTTTCTGTTATTAGCAGAGTCTCTATTATGTCTCTGTGAAGGTGATGACCCCGAAGAGCATATCATGAGAGTGACAACTGAACAATATAACACTCAAGATGCATTGCAAAGAGTGGAGTGGAGATGTTTGCTTTTGATTGGGAACTGCTTATCTTCATCTTCAGTTGTCAATATTCATCTTATCTTCTAAGCTGCACAATGCACTACATCTTTTGAGTAAGGGACTTGATTTACATATCATAGTGCAGCTTTCAATATTTGCATATTTACAGTTGACTGATACAAAGGAGGTGAATGTGGAGCCATCCCCGCTTCCAACCCTGTGCATGAATAAACACTTAGTATGCCCTGGCGAGTCACTAATTAACAATTTCATACATCGGGAAAATAATTAACATTATTGCACCAGATCTCATATATTTTATGCACTAAATTTGATTTCAGCTGGGTCAAGGCAAGGAGCTTTTAGCACTCCCACAGATCCCAGCTTAATTTAAAATATACTACTTCCAAGGTAAAGAAGGAAGGTAAAGGGGAGGAGAGGAAAGGGAGGGAGGGGAAGGGAAGTAAGGGGAGAAAGGAAGAGTAGGAAAAGAAGAGGTGGAGGGACAGAAAAAATTTTCTGCCCCAATGCTCTGCACAGGTCTGGATTTGTCACTTCGTTGCATGTTGACTCATTGTCTGTTGCAAGTGACTAACTGTTCTTGTTGATGTCTGGCACTGTCTGGCTGTCATTCTTGATGTAGTCGATTGTCATTCTGCTGCTACTGTGTTGTTGCAGATCACGTGCACTCGTTTTGCACGAGGTCTTCGCCGTAACATTCAGATGACAACTACATGACTGCCATGCTGCTGCTGCCTTGCTGCGTCGACAACACTGATGTTGCTGTCTGCCATGCATTCTATTGTTATATGACTTATTGACTGCAGATTATCTTTAGTGAAAGAAACCTGTAGTGCAGCCTGCTGTTGACATCTCGTTGTAAGCAGCATTAGCCTTAGAACGTATGAACTAACTGTCTGGTACCCTTGCAGCTTTTGAGTGTCTGACGTCATCCACAAAAATCTGAAATTGAAGTGTTTCACTGTGATTTTACAAAAACTGTTGTAACTATTGTTTACTTTGTCCCCAAAGCCCTAAATTTTGACTTTGTTCCAACGAAACCCCTCCCACAAAAGTCAATTTTACCTCACTCAAAATGCGCTAAAAGCCATCTACAGCAATGTAGAATTTCAAAAATTTTCCCAGGGGTGATACCCCTGGACACCCGCTTTAAGGGGAGGGGAGGGACAGGGAAGGGGTG
>Ga0209367_1005434_pt1 | contig 17658 bp, 15 predicted proteins | sample WorMetLIZISLAND2_FD_187412 | JGI IMG/M metagenome (GOLD analysis project Ga0209367, IMG submission 187412) | Marine gutless worms symbiont microbial communities from Max Planck institute for Marine Microbiology, Germany - Olavius geniculatus... ... | reverse complement strand
GCTAGACCAAAAAGTCATCTGGCAACACGAATCGCAGGAAATTGACCACGTTTGGGATACCCATTCAACATGAGCGAATAAGTGTTTCACCAACTATCCACAAAGCGCGCTGAAAAACTGAATTTTTCAAGGTCCCCTTAAGGATTATTGGGAAAGAGGAAATGAATCACTTCGCAATAGAAGTGGTGACCATATCGATTTATGGAACGGTTCTCGGCGTACGGACTGGAGGAGTTGGGCTAGGATTCGATTCAATTTAAGCTGGGAGGATGTATGGAGTGATTACAGACGGTCAAAAGAAATATGGTTTTGGAGGGTGATGTGATGCGTTGGACTACAATTTCAATTTTTATTATCTTATTTTTAGTTCTAATGTTATATGCTGCCTTTCATAACAGCGATGAGTGGGTCGGAAATGAGAACAAACGCCGGGATGTTTATGAGAGAGATTATCCGAATTTGAATGCCAGTGAACGTCTAAAGGACTTTTTAAAAGAGGTGGATTACGTGGCTGTCGTGTATCCCAAAGCGATCCGTATCTATCCCAACAGTTGGTTTCATCAAGTGATTCTGGGAAATCCACCCGAGGGTACGACTTATACCATAAAGGCAAAGGTCGAATATACGCTTCTCGGTGATGAATACAAAACAATCGAGTATGCCTCGTCGGGAGTCGGTCTTTCCGGACATTCCCGGATCGTCGGCCTGTGTGAGACTGATAGCGATACTTTTTATGCTCCCGATAACGGTTATGAAATTCCAGCAACCAAGGAAGCTATGAAGTTTGCGATGTCACTGACGGAAAGTGATCTCTCCGGCCAAGCCTCATCGATGTGTAGTAAGTAATCAATTCCTCTTATTGTGGTAATCGACAAGTAACCTATAACTTATGAACGTCTATCGGGATGGAAGCATCATCCAGGAAAGCGTGGAGCGGACCAAACAGAAGTTTCCTAACTCCTCGACACCGTAGGACCGGTTTCGCGTTATAAAACGCATAGCGTATTTTCTGCTCCCTTTGTTCGCAGCTCGTAGGATGCGGTGAGCGCGTAACCAAGCGTCAGGATGGCACCACCAGTCGGCGCGAACCGCATCAAAAACTACCATTGGATTGATGCGGTTCGCGGTAGCCATCGCTGCCATCCTGTCGGCAGCGAACCACGCTCACTGTATCCTACGCGCTACCCGCTGCCGCTTTGGATTCGGTGCCCCAACCAACCCTGGGTGGCCAGATGGGGAAACCTGGTGTACCCAGCGGTTTCGTATCGGCAAAATAGAGTGAAACAAGGTGATAGCAATCGCAACCGATGACATCGGCGAGCGCCAGGCCCGCCTGGAACAGACTGTTAAGGACCTGCTCGCCGAGGCTGAACGCCAAGGCGTCAGTGCCGCCGAAGCCACCGCCGGCGCCGGCGCCGGCCTGGAGGCTAGGGTACGGCTGGGTGCGGTCGAAACCCTGGAGCATACCCAGTCCAATGGTCTCGGCATTACCGTCTACATGGGAAACCGCAAGGGCTCCGCCGGTACCTCGGACTTGGGTCCGGCGGCCGTGCGTGATACGGTCGCGGCCGCCTGCGCCATTGCCTCCCACACCCAGGAGGATCCCTGTGCCGGACTTGCGGCCCCGCAACGCATGGCCACCCGGATCCCGGATCTGGACCTCTTCCACCCCTGGGACCTCCAGGTCGAGGCGGCCGTCGACCTGGCGCTCGAATGCGAGGAAGCCGCCCGCACCGCGGACGCGCGCATCGTCAACTCGGAGGGGGCCGACGTCACCTCCCACACCGGGGTCCATGTTTACGGCAACAGCCACGGCTTTATCGGCGGCTATCCCAGCTCCCGTCACGGCCTGAGCTGTGCGGTGGTCGGTCGGGAAGGCACGAGCATGCAGCGCGATTACTGGTGGAGCTCCGCCCGTTGCGCGGGTGACCTGGAATCCGCCGCGGCCGTCGGTCGCCGCGCCGGCGAGCGTACCATAGCCCGTCTGGAGGCACGGCGGATCTCCACCCGCAAGGCCCCAGTCCTGTTCGACGCCCGGATTGCCGCCGGGCTGATGCGGCATCTGGTACATGCCGTTACCGGTTCCAGCCTCTACCGCCGGGAAAGCTTCCTGCTCGACCAGTTAGGGCAGAAGATCTTCCCGGACTTCGTGCGCATCCACGAGGAACCCCTCCTAACCCGGGGCCTGGGCAGCGCTCCTTTCGACAACGACGGGGTAGCGACCGCGCCGAAGGATCTGGTAGCCGACGGCATACTGCGCAGCTACCTACTCGACGCCTACTCCGCCTGCCGCCTGGGAATGGAGACCACCGGGAACGCCGGGGGCGTGCACAACCTGCGGATCGAGATGGGAGAGATAGGCAAGGACGCGCTGATCCGGGAGATGGGCACCGGCCTGCTCGTTACCGAGCTCATAGGACACGGGATCAATCCGGTCACCGGGGACTATTCCCGGGGTGCCGCCGGCTTCTGGATAGAGGATGGCGAAATCCGGTTCCCCGTGGAGGAGGTCACCATTGCCGGCAACCTCAAGCAGATGTTCCGGGGCCTATTGGCCGTGGGGAACGACTGCGACTTCCCCGGCAGCACCCGCACCGGGTCCTGGCTCATCGACCGGATGACGATCGCCGGGGAATAGGCGCACTGCGAAGGCTCGATGCATTTGCTAAAATGGTAGAGCCTTTGAGGTTTCCACCGGTCGCCGCCGAACCGCCTGAGCGGCCTTTCTGCTGGGAGGACACGATGCCATGTTGACCTTTTCCGAGCTGCATGCGGAGAATCACAGGATTACGGAGCTGTCCAACGTCTTTCTCTATCTCGTCAAGGATCGCTCCATGTGCGATACCACCTGCGCCCGCGATGTGTTCTTCGAATACAAAAAGCGCGTCAAGGAACACATCGAGCTGGTGGACCAGAAGCTGTGCGGCAAGCTCATCGCCTACTCGGATCAGGAGATCAGGAATACCGCCGATCGCTTCCTCTCGGGATCGGTGGAGATCAGAAAAATTTTCTCCCACTATGTCAAGGACTGGTGCTCGGAGAAGGACAAGGTGCTGACCATCCGTGACCACGATAAGTTCGTCAGGGAAACGAAGGAGATGTTCGCCCTGGTAATGGACCGGATTCAGCGCGAGACCGAGCATCTCTATCCGCTCATCCGCACGCTCGAAGACGGAGAAAAGCTGGCGGCCTGAATGCCTCGTGTCCGGTCAGCCCGGTCAGCAGAGCCCCCCGAGCAGGGGCTCGGGCGTCCCGATTGTCTTTCTTACGGCGGTAATGGTTAAGGTTTAAATGGAAACATCGCCACTCGCAGTGGCTTTAGCGCGCCACAGGCTGCACTCCCTCCCCCACCGAGGGTGTCGCAAAAGCCCCTTTCCCGCCGGGAGAGGGGCTTGCCCCGCACCTATCGCTGGGGGGGAGCCAGTAGAGATGCTGCTGGAGCTACCGGCGATAGGTGTGGGGTAAAGGGTGAGGGGATCAAACAAGTCTACGCTAGCCATTTAGAAATTTACCACTACTACCAAATTTCGCCTTATTTTTCATTCTTAGCAACGTGCTCTGTGCTTTGATTTAGTTCATTCGGATGGCTCCGAGCATGAAAAATAAGGCGGAATTCGGTACTACCCTTACGGCAATGAACGCCGTTTCGTAATAGGTAGTCCTGAAATCTACAGGATAGGGCGCGAGGTCGCGCCAGGCTTTGCCTACCCTGACATCCTAATATATTGCAGCACTACCGCGTAATAAAAGAACAGCCTGCCGAATTCACATCCCCCACACCCCGATCCGGTGTTTTCCACATCGCTCCTGGCGGACTAGGACCTTTTCTTCCCAAGGCACAGCCGGGGTGCGATCGAAAATGACCAAATAACCCTCGTCGGTGCCCATCCGGTCCATGTAATCGGCAGTCTGCACCAGGCCCTCTGTGATCGTTACCTCCAGGGATTTGTGCAGGAGCTTGAGCTCGATGACTACCCGTTGTACCGGGCCATGGAAGCCCTGGATCTCATCCAGCGGCCACTGTACCAGGAGATCGGTGCGCCGTCTCCCTAGCCCGTACTCCCGGTCGATGCGCCCACCGCTGTTGACGATGCGTTGCAGGAATACCTGTATCAGGAGCTGAGGACCGGCTTCTTTGTAACGGCCGTTGCCCTGATGGGACCTGCAGGACGAGACCTGTAGCATGAATGGATGGAGCCTGAATCCGTGATGAACCGCGAGGATCTCCATAACCACATGATCGTGAAAGATGAAATAGAAACGTCTGCTGCTCAATGTTATCGGTAATTGAAAGCATCCGTACCAGGTCTTACCTCACGGATTCAGGTGGAGATAAATGACGCACGCTCTCAGCCTCGAAGGCGCAACCGCACGTGATCATGCACTGGAACCCACCGACCGGCAGCAGGAATTGCGTCGCCTCGCCAATCTGGTCGCCGAGCCGGTATCCCGCAACCAAACTGACCGCGATGTTGTCGACCTGCGTCACTATTGGAATATCCTGTTGCGCAGAAAGTGGACGCTGGTTGTCACGACCGCAATCGCTTTAATCGTGGGGCTGGTGAACACCTACAATACCGTTCCCCTTTACCGAAGCTCGCTGAGTCTGCATATCGAGCCGCCATCCATCCGCTTGACGGGGCTTGCAAGCGAATCCGTCGGCGTCCCCTTTATGAACGCGAAGCGCTACCAGAAAACCCAGGAAAATGTGCTGAGGAGTCGTGCGCTGGCGCAACGGGTTGTCGATCAGCTCGGTTTGGGCGTGTGGCGCGGGCCGCCGATCAAGCATACACCCTCGCTGCCGGAGCGGTTGAAAAGCAGCCTCAAAGCATGGATCAGGGGCACCGACGAACCTACCACCCGGAAGCCCGTCGCGGCCCCGGTAAGGCGGACGGCGCATCTGGCAGGGGCAATCGCCGCCGGTCTGGCGGTCTACTCCGACCCGAAATCCCAGATCACACGCCTCAGCTACGTCAGCCCCGATCCCCAGCAGGCAGCGACCATCGTGAATGGCCTATGCCCAAAACTTCATCGAGATGAACATGGAGCGGCGATACGAAGCGACCTCTTACGCCGACAAGTTTCTCAACGAACGCATCGCGCAGGTTCGCGCCAACCTCGAAGATTCCGAGCAGCGCCTCGTTACCTATGCACGGGAACGCGAGATCATCGACCTGGACAGCAAGCTCGATACCCTGATGCAGACACTCAACACGCTGAACCAGAAGCTCGCCCAGGTCGAGGCGGACCGGATTGCGATGGAGTCCGAATATGCGGCAAAGATTCGAGAAGGGCGCTCGCTGGAGGCACGGATCAAGCGGCTCGAAAGCGCTATCCTCGCCCTGCGTGATCGGAGTACCGACTATCAGGTGTTGAAGCGGGAGCTCGATACCAACCGCAAGATCTATGACAATCTGCTCCAACGCATGAAAGAGGTGAGCATTGTCTCCGGCATCGTCAGCAACAACATCTCGATCATCGACCAGGCGCTGGTTCCGGGATATCCGTTCAAACCCAATCTGTCCAGGAATCTGACGTTCGCCCTGGGCGTGGGTCTGGCCGCGGGCATCCTGCTGATATTCCTGTTCGAACATCTGGACGATACCCTCAAGAGCGGCGAAGAGGTGGAAAGCCACCTCCAGGTCCCGGTTCTCGGGTTTATTCCATTCGTTGCATCCAGACCATCCGCTTCCCCCGACGAAACATTCATCTCCTTATCCGCCGCCGACAATCCCAGGAGTCCGCTCGCCGAGGCGGCCAGATCAGTGGCGACCTCGCTCAGCTTCTCGACGGTGGAAGGTACTCCGAAGACCATGCACGTCACCAGCCCGAGCCCCGGCGAAGGGAAGACGGTGGTCGCCACGAACCTCGCTATCGCCCTGGCAAACGCTGGGAACAAGGTGCTGCAAATAGATGCCGACCTGCGTTCCCCCAGCCTTCACCATATGTTCGACCTCCCCAACACATCAGGGCTTACCAACTACCTTACCGGCAATACCAGACCCACCGACATCGTTCAATCGACCCGGGTCGCCGGCCTGGTCGTCATCACCAGCGGACCCCTGCCGCCGAACCCCGTGGAGCTCTTGGCCAGCGCCAGGATGTTCGAGCTCATGAGCCTGATTACCGAAAGGTTCGACTTTGCCATCATCGATGGCCCACCCATCATCGGGTTGGCTGACGCCATCGTGCTCTCCAAGTTGGCACGGAGCACCATCGTCGTGGCAACGATCGGACACACGCGCTACGGTAATCTCGACGGCGCGATGAAGCGTCTCCGGACCGCGAATGCCAATGTCGTCGGTGCCATCGTCAATCGGTTCGACCAGAGCCGTAGACGCCAGGGGTACGGATATGGCTACGGATACAGGTACGATTACCACTATAGCTACGATTACGGTACGCAGGACCAGACAGCGAAGCTGTCGGGGCGGGCGTAACAAGTGGCCGACCGATATGGTTCCAAAACTAAGGGCACACTTACCGCTAAAAGGAACAGAGGTTGATCATCCTGCGCCAGGTTTTAATCTCGATCGCCGCCGCCTTTCTCATCTGGCGTATCGGCGTTGTCGGCATGTCGTCTCACTACGCCCAAGCGATCATCGAGGGTGAGCGCGATACGGTGGGTAAGGCCCTTACCTGGGATAAGCGTCAGCCGGAGGCCCTGTATCAACAAGCCGTTGCGTTACGCAACGACGATCCGGATACCGCCGCTGCCTTTCTGGCCCAAGCCAACGCCCAATACATGGCGGATGCGCGTCCGTTTTTTGCCGCGGCCGAGGTCGCTCTTACCCAGGGTAACCAGGCGCACGCCGATGCTCTGGTCAAGATGGCCCTGCGGTTGCGGCCGGCGGACCCGCGCATCCGGCAGCGAGCAGGCAAGTACTGGCTCCTTCGGAATGACGTCAGACAGGCGATTCGCAATTGGTCTTTCACTCTGGAAATCTACCCATCGACACGGAGCAGGCTGTTCCCATCGCTATTCAAGCTCGCGGAAAATCCGCGTACTCGGCCTGCCTATGAGATTCTTGCGAACTCGCCCCCGTCCTGGTGGAACACCTTTTTCTCCGAAGTTGCTAAAGGCGCAAGGGAGCTCGAAACCGTTCAGCAACTCTACTCCCTGCGCGTCAAATCGAAGCAGGCACCGATCACGCTGTCCGAACGGAAGAGCTATTTCGCCCGGCTCATGAAGGAAGCATCGATCACCCAGGCCTACCTCATCTGGGTCAATGGCCTTACCCACGATCAACGGAAGAGATTGGAGCTGATCTACGACGGTAGCTTCGAACTCGAGCCCGGCAACTGGGGGTTCGATTGGCACATTCCCACCCAACGCGCCGTTCTGATCGAGAGGGTATACACCTACGGCAGTGACGGAAGCAGATCCCTACATATAGGATTCAATCATTACCAGGGTCATTTCAGTAACGGCGTATATCAAAAACTGTTCCTCGATGCCGGTACCTACCAGCTGAGCGGTAGAGTCCACACCGACAGCCTGGATACGAAAACGGACGGAGGACTCAAGTGGGTGATACGCTGCCTGCTGCCGCGGCCGGAGGATCTGGGGGAGAGCGAGCGCTTTTTGGGTGCCAACGAATGGCGAGATTTCGGATTCGAGTTCCAGGTTCCCGAAACCTGCAGGCTCCAGGAAATTCAGCTGGTCTCAGTGGGGAGGATCAGCGGCGATGACTGGCAGATTACCGGCGAGGCCTGGTTCGACCGCCTCACCATCCGCGCCACGCCGCTACCGGTCAAGGCCCATGGTACCGAGGCGAAAAAGGCCAAGTAGAATCCGCCGGTTCGGTGTCCAATTCCTTGGCTCATATGGAGCGGGAAACGAGACTCGAACTCGCGACCCCAACCTTGGCAAGGTTGTGCTCTACCAACTGAGCTATTCCCGCACTAAGGCGCATGAGTTTACGACCTGGCTCGGGGATGTCAAGCCCCTAACGCCGCTGAAAAAATCCGTGTCCCCTGAAATTCAGAACTGAACGTTGGGCACGGACCAGCGGTGCGCCGACATCTTGCCGGCAACCATTTGCCGCCAGGATGGCGGCGCCGACTTTGCCCAAACTACCTCTGTAACCAGTTGCTTTCCAGCGATTTTTCTTTCGGTTACCCTGGATCTGCGAGGTCTGCGCGTACAGGCCGCATGGACTTTAAATGTAGGTCGGATTAGGCGCGTCCCCGCGGTCGCGGTGTGCCGCCTGGTTGGATCGCGCCCTAGCCCGACAACCGAGCCTGCAGGTTGAGGTGAGGAACCAACCCCAACAAAAATCCGGGGTAGTGGTTAATTTATAAGTTGTAACATAGCCAATAGCAGTGTGTTGGGTACGCCACGAACCGCCCCCTCTCCCTCCGGGAGAGAGCTTGCCCCGCACCTATCGCTGGGGGAGCCGGTAGAGGTGCTGCTGGAGCCACCGGCGATAGGTGCGGGGTAAAGGGAGAGGGGATCGAAAAGAATCTCTCCACTCTAAACACTTATCTAAACACTTAAAAACTTACCACTACCTTATTCGGAAGCCCTGCGGCAGGGTTTTGCCGTGGTCGGAGGGCTCCGGGACCTGTGTTATACTTCACAATCTCGTATAATAACCCACCTCTGCACTTGAGTTCAAGCGATTGATGGCCAAAGAAAACGTAATCCAGATGGAAGGTACGGTGACCGATACCCTGCCCAATACCATGTTTCGCGTGGAGCTCGAAAACGGACACCTGATCACCGCCCATATCTCGGGTAAGATGCGAAAACACTACATCCGCATCCTGACCGGGGACAAGGTGACGGTCGAGCTCACCCCTTACGACCTGTCCAAGGGGCGGATCACCTACCGCGCCCGCTGACCGGCGACCTCCGGATGAAATCATCTCGAGCACCGTAATCCCGGCAGAGTGGTTCTCCTGGTGCCGGCAGGCCCCCTGCCTGGGAGGTTGTCGCAAAAGGCACCGGTCTGACTCTTTGCTCCCCTCACCCCAAGCCCCCTGGAGCGCCGGCATCCTGCCGGCTTCCGCGGGTACCGGCCGGCGGGAGGGCAAGGCGGTATCCCCGGATCGGCGCCTCAGTGACGCCTGCTGCCTGGAAGGCGGCGCTCCCGGCTACGGACTTTTACGACACCCTCCTCCGGGAGAGGGCGGGGGAGAGGGGGAAATTCAAAAGCTCGAATTGTGCCGTGTGGCGGTATATTCGCGCTCACCCTGCTGCCCTCGCCTACCGATGACACCGGGCCAACGGGAGCTTCACGACCCCGAGGCGCGGAATCCGGCCCCTTCCACGGCCCGGATCAGGTCGGTGACATCCAAATGGTCACCGCGTACCCGCACCAGCCCGGAAGCCAGGTCCGGTGTCGCCTCGCTGACGGCCGCGACGCCTTCCAGGGATCGCTTCACGCTGGCCACGCAGTGCCCGCAGGACATACCTTCCACTTTGAGCATCAGGTCGGTTTCCTGCGTCGCCCCATGCCGCACCTGGAGCATCGCCTTGAGACGAAGCCCTGACAGATAGGCAAGCAGACCGCTCAGCAGCAGGGTGGAGCCGATCTCAAGGTAGTGCTCACTACCGTGCCCACCGTGGCCGCCGGCGGGCACGGCCCATCCGGCATGCACAGCCTGCATCAATGCGTCGAAGCCGAGCCCGAGCAGGATGCTCATCAGGATCACGGTCCCGAGGTAGATCGCCAGGATACGAGTCCCCAGCACACGATAGACGGCACCGAGCGTCGCGACATTCGTGGCCGGTCCGGCCATCAGAAAGACGAGGGCGGTACCCGTCGGCATGCCTGCCGCGATGAGGGAAGCGGCTATCGGCACCGAGCCGGTCGTACAAACATAGAGGGGGATCGAGACGGCCAATACGAGCAACATGCCGCCGATACCCTGGGTCCAGGTCAGGCCGGCCAGATAATCGGCGGGGATAAAGGTGGTAATCAATGCCGCCACCAGGACCCCTGCCAGGACCCACAGGTCGATCGCCGCCAACAGGTCGAACACGGCGTAGCGCAAAGCACCCTTCAGTCCACCCGCGTTCGGCTCGGCAACGGTCACGGCGGATTCATGCCGAGGCCGATCATCGGGCGCGGTAAAACGATTGACCAGGGTACCGCCGATCACGCCCGTCACAAAGGCCGCTGCCAGCTTGAACAAAGCGAACGGCCAGCCGAGAAAGGAGGCGCTGACCAGGAGGGAATCCATGCCGGTCTGGGGCGTACTGATCATGAAGGCGGTGGTCGCGCCCTTGGAGGCGCCCTGGTCACGCAGACCCAGCGCGGTAGGGATGACCCCGCATGAGCAGAGAGGCAGCGGCACGCCGATCAAGGCGGCCCTGGCGGCACTACTCAGGTCGGGACGCCTGAGTCCCCGGTGCACCACTCCCGCGGGCAGATACAGGTGCAGGAGTCCGGCGATAAGCAGCCCGAGCAGCAGTGAAGGCGACAGATCGAGCATGACCTGCCACAATTGGTTAATAAAGGTCTCAAACCACACGGAGCCACCCGTTGTTCGGTTACTGACAGGTTGTCGAAACGACCGACGATCCCATATTGAAGAAGGTTATCGACATCCACAAGCCCCCGTCCCAACCACCGTTCTCATTGTAGATTGTAGAGAGTGTCATGAGTTTCAAGGTCCGTACCGAGCCCGGCGGTCACACCTTCGAGGTCGCGACCGACGAGAGTCTGCTCGCAGCCGCGCTGCATCAGGGAATCGGCCTGCCGTATGGTTGCCGCAACGGTCAATGCGGCTCCTGCGCCGCCCAGCTGCTGCAGGGTGAGGTCGCTTATCCCGACGGCGCGCCGGAAGCGCTTCGGGACCGAAGCGCGGATACCTGCATAACCTGTCAGGCCATCCCCCGGAGTGACCTGACCATCCAGGTGCAGGAGGTCGCGACCGCGGCCGGAGTGGAAGTGCGCACCCTCCCGTGCCGGGTCACCGCCAAGCAACAGCTGAACCATGACGTGATCCGGCTCTATCTCAAGTTGCCGGACAATCAGCGCCTCCAGTTCTTTGCCGGACAATACCTGGATTTCATCCTGCGCGATGGACGCAAACGCGCCTTCTCCATCGCCAATGCGCCCCATGACGACGCGCTCATCGAGCTCCATATACGCCACGTACCCGGCGGCGAGTTCACCGATTATGTCTTCGAGAGCATGCAGGAGAAGAGCATCCTGCGCATCCAGGCACCGCTGGGGACCTTCACCCTGCGGGAGGACTCGCAGCGCCCGCTGATCTTCGTGGGCGGAGGGACCGGCTTCGCACCCATCAAGGGCATCATCGAGCACGCCTTCCACATCGGCATCGAGCGCCCCATGCACCTTTACTGGGGGGTACGCGCACGACGCGACCTTTACCTGCCGGACCTACCCGAGCAGTGGGCGCGGGAGCACCCCAACCTGACCTATGTGCCGGTCCTGTCCGAGCCGGATGCGGACTGGACGGGACGGACCGGCTTCGTCCACGAGGCGGTCGTCGCCGATCATCCGGACATGAGCGGCTTCGATGTCTACCTGAGCGGGCCACCGATCATGGTGGATGCGGGCCGAACGGCCTTCGGGGCGCGCGGACTAACGATGGATCATATGTTCTCCGACGCCTTCGAGTACGCCGCCGACAACGCACGGAAAGAGGATTTCTCCGAACCTTGACGGCATCGGCCAATCCTGAACCGACGGGAAACACAAGATTTCGTGATTCACAGGCTTTGAGAGCACAACATCTTGTGCTTAACCATTATCCCAAGACATTAAAAACAGATCTGATCTATCTGACAAACATCATAATTTTTTGTATTTAAACCTTGTCCTTTCGATTGCGAGCGTCTATGCTGAACCATAGTCGATGTCGGGTTCGGCGCACACAGGTGCGTCAGGTACCGGCCATATCCCACTACTCGGTCATCAAGACCCCGAAGAATTCGGATCAGGAGTGAGCATCGACCATGGGCACGCATTCGGAACATACCCGTTCTTTCCCCACCCGGCGGGAATTTCTCGCCGCCGCGGCGTCCTGCTCCGGTGCCCTGGCGCTGGGATTGCCATCCCTGGTCCGGGCCGACGGCTACCAGCCGTCCCTGCAACAACAGGTCTCGGGTCTGGTCAAAGGCATGCGCTCCCTGGGCCTGATACGCCCGGAAGAAAAGACCTCCTGGTCCGTCTACGACCTGACCTCCGGCAAAAAGCTGGTCGCCATCAACGAGGATGTCCCGCGCCAGGCGGCCAGCATGATCAAGCCCTTTGTCGCCCAGGCCTACTTCTACCAGCTCGAGACTGCCCGCGGTAAGCTGCGCTACACCGGAGCGGTGCGTAAGACCATGGAAGATATGATCCGTCACAGCGACAACCGGGCGACCAACCGCATCATGGCGATCGTCAGCCGGCACGAGCGGAACCGCGGACCGAAGGACGTCGAACGGGTATTGAAGAAGAACGCCCCCGGCATCTTCCGCGAGACCCGGATCGTGGAGTCGATTCCCCCCGATGGCCGTACCTACCGCAACCTGGCGTCGGCCCATGACTACAGCCGCTTCCTATATGCCCTGTGGCACGATCGCATGCCGTGCACGGAAGAGCTGCGCGACATCATGTCCCTGCCCAACCAGGACCGCATCTGTCAAGGCGTCAGCTCCATCCCGAACGATGTGAGGATCTATGACAAGACCGGCTCCACGGCCCGTTTGTGCGGAAACATGGGCATCGTCGAGGCACCGGGACGCTGGGGAAGACAGTACCCCTATATCTTTATCGGCATCATCGAGCGTCCCTCCCGCGCCAAGCATTACGAGCACTGGATCACTCAGCGTAGCGACGCCATTCGCGCCGTCTCCGATCTCGTCTACCGGGACATGAGACAGCGCTACCAGTTGGCCTGAGCAGGCCTGAATGATTCGGCGCGGTCCGGGGGACCGGACAGGTTGCGGGTGCAATCCCGGATTATTCGGCGTTACCTGGAGGGAAAAGATCCCTCCGGCGTCGGGACAAATTTGACCGGTTGCGTTGCGATGCGCCAAGTCTCGCTGGTCATCCGCCAAGTCAGTGCCCGAATAATAATTCGATAGAAAACAACCGGTTACAGATGCAAGTTGGGTAAAGTCGGAGTGCCGCCATCCTGGCGGCAAATAACTACCGGCAAGATGCCGGCGCTCCGATGGTCCGTGCCCAACGATCAGTTGTCAGGGGGCAGTCGTCAGGTGTCAGGTGTCAGCCTTCTGTCCCCTGATAGCTGACAGCTTGCTTTAGCAGCAAGTATTTTTCGGTGGCCCTAAACACCATGCGAGACGGGCAGACGGCGCCCAGGCCTGCTGTTAAAATCGATAGCCTTATGTTACCGCTGGTCGACATCACCTATATCGCTGAAGCGCTCCGCACGTACTCGGTGGCGTTCATCGAGGCACTCGAGGACCGGAACGGCGAAACGGACCCCGACCCCCGGGTTCTGTTGCAGGCCCTGAGCGATCTCCTCGATCACCTGCGGCGACTCGAGGACGGCGTACCGGATCAGACCGCGACGGATAGATTTACTCCACCGGCGCCGGCGGACCTCCGTTCTCTGGGTGACTACGGCATCGACCTCCTGGCGCGCCTGGCAGCCCTCGCCGGTACCCTGTTGTCGCCACCAAAGGCACGCGCCATCGAAGAACTGGCGTTGCCACTCGCCTGCTGGATAGCCCGGCGCGGCGGCGAGCTCGGCTATCTCGAGCCGGTGGTCAACGGCGCGGCACATCTGGCCAATCGTCTGCTGCGGCCATCCGAGTTGGAACAGCTCTATGGTCTGCTCACGGAGATCGTCGACGCGGTCGATCCCGGACTCTCCCAGTACATGGGCTCCGCGGACCCATCCCGTCCCTGGCGGATCTTGCTGCTCAATCGCGCTATCGTGGCGACGCGCAGCCATCAACCGGCGCTGATGGAAGAAGCCTTCGAGTCTGTCGTCGAGTACCTGCCCGAGGAGGCATCCACCTTCTTCCGTGAGGGCATGGAGCAGATGGATGCATTGAATTATCCAACCCAGGTCCGGGACCTGATGCAACGCTTCTACCAGCAGTGTTGTGGACGGCGCGTGCTGCATTAGTTGCAGCCTGAGAAGCTGTCCGGTTAAAACGGATCCGAACATCGTGTTGCATTACGTTGCGTTCGGCGCTATGTCTGTCCGGGTACAGTCCTGGGTTGTTTGGCGCTAGTCTGACGTGTTGGGTTACGGCGCGTTCAGCCTTGTCACTGTGCTTCGGGATTGGCCAGCGCGCCTAAGAGGCTGTCCAAAAAATGCCGTAGGCCAAAGTCGAGTGTAGGCTGGGTTGAGGAACGAAACCCAGCATTTACTGAAATGCGACAAAGTGGAAGTAGCTTCTCATGCGCTGGCTCAACATCTTCCGCCTTTTGACCCTGGTCCTGCTCGCGGCAGCGGTCGAGGTGCACGCCTTTACCTTCAACTTCCCGTTTCCGGGCTCCTCCAACCGTGACCAGCGGCCGCCGGGGCCTGAATCCTGGCAGTACCGGCCTCAGGATGCCAGCAATGCCCGCGGCATCCCGCCGGGTTATCAACCAGCCGGGCAACCACCGGGGGCACCGCCGCACCGGATGCCGGGACAAACACCGCACCAACCACCGGGGGCGCCGTCGCGTCAGATGCCTGGGCAGGTGCAGACACCGGGCTACCGGCAACCCGGACCAGGTTATCGGTATGGCTGGCCGGGACAGTATCAGGTGCCTTATGGCCAACCGGCGGCGCCACGGGTCGAGCCGCCGCGGGTGGAGCTGGAGCTGAACGACCATCAGCCTTATGTGCAGGAGAACGTGCTGCTCAGGTTGCGGGTGGTCAGCGACCGCAACCTGGCCACCGCCACCCCGGAGCTGCCGAACAGCAGTGACGTGCTGCTGCAGAAGATCGAGGGCCCCAAGGCGCACTCACGCACGGGTGCCCAGGGGGGTCAGGAGATCGTCAACGAGTTCGTCTATACCCTTACGCCGCTCCGTGCGGGAGCCATCGAGGTCCCTCCCCTGGGGGTCACCGGCACCTTGTACGGCAACGGCTTCGGTTATGGACGGGCCGGCAGCCGCCAGTTCGAGGCCACCGGCGGGGAGCCCATACGGCTGCAGGTACGCCCGGCGATGGCGTCGGTGCGTCCCTGGCTCCCGCTGCAGGACCTGACGCTGAAGGCTACGCTCGACGGCGCTCAGGAGGTGGAGCAGGGCAAGCCGGTCACCCTGGCCCTGGAGCTCACCGCGGTCGGGGCCACCGGTGACCAGCTCCCCAGCCTGGAGCCCCTGCTGCGTTCCCCGGACTTCCGGGTCTATCGTGAGCAGACCCTGAACGAAGGCCACCTGTCCCAGGACGGGCGTCGCCTCGAGGGCCGACGGACGGAGTATTTTACGCTGGTGCCCCGCGCCGACGGCAGGTTGCAGCTACCGGAGATCCGTCTTCCCTGGTGGAACGTCACCACCGGCACCAGGGAATATGCCGGGCTACCCATCCACACGCCCCAGGTGGATGGCGAGGGCCGATCCCCTGCGGCCGCGACCACCGGGGGTGGGGGCCTGAGCTGGTTCTGGCTGCCGGCGGCGGGAATCGCCCTCCTCCTGCTCGGCTACTGGGGGGGCGTTTGGTACCAGCAGCGCGCGCTCAGGGCATCCGCCGGGACGGGTGGAGGCCCAGTACTGCGTGAACGTCTTGGCACTGGTCTGATTAGGCTGGCGATGAGCCTGGGGGCCGGCGCCGCGGAGCTGGTCAGGCGCATGGATGTGAAACCGCTGCTCGGGCGCGTCCAGGCGCGATTGAGCGACTCCTTGCCGCCGTCCACCCGCTTCCTCCGTTGCGTACATACAGCCGATCAGGAGGATGAGCCCACGGCCTGGGCCGAGCGTTTTCAGGACCTGACCCGCCGCCACTTGCAGCTCGATACCCAAACCCCGCTGCCGGACATCACCGGCAAGATCCTGGCGCTGCGTCCCGGCGCCGATCCGGAGCAGCTCGGGCGCCTCATGCAGCAGCTCGACGGCGCCCTCTACGGTAACCAGGATATCGACTTCACGCGCTGGAAGAAGCAGTTCCACAGTCAGATAGGACGCCGGCGCGGGCTTATCAGCCTGAGCGGCAGGAGGCTCCATCTGATCCGGGCCCGCCTGCCCGAGCTCAATCCTCAGACCGGCTGAGCCACACATTGAGACCACCCTGAAGAGGATACAAGGTAGCCGGGAGGCGGAGCTGTCTGTTATTGTCAGTTAGGTAACCGATCTGCAGGATGCCTACAAATATGTTAATGACCGCAAAACAAGACCATGCGAGCTTTCTGCCTGATGAATTGACCGATCTGGAAAATCCCCAGACGGATATTCCCCGTATAGCTAAGGATGAAAACCTATTAAGTAAAGTTGAATTTTCAATTCAACAAATACCCACGCACCACGACCTATTCCAAGCAGACTCACGCAGATTATCATTTATCCCTGACGAATCAGTGCATCTTGTGGTAACTTCGCCTCCGTATTGGACACTCAAAAAGTATCGAGATCATGAAGATCAGCTAGGAAGTATAGAAGACTATGGAAACTTTCTGAAAGAATTGGATAAGGTATGGGAGCATTGTTACAGAGCATTGGTTCCCGGCGGCAGGGTTGTATGTGTTGTTGGTGATGTATGCCTATCCAGAAGAAAGAATAAAGGGAGGCATACGGTTATTCCACTTCATGCCTCTATTCAGGAACACTGCCGTAATATTGGCTATGACAACCTGGCTCCTATCATCTGGTATAAAATTGCGAACGCACAATATGAAGCAAACGGCAATGGTGCCGGCTTTCTCGGTAAACCCTATGAGCCGAATGGGGTTATCAAAAACGATATTGAATATATTCTGATGGAACGTAAACATGGAAGTTACCGGAAACCATCGCTTGCAACCCGTGTGTTGTCCGTCATTTCCGATGAAGATCATAAACAATGGTTCCAGTCCATATGGTCTGGTATCACAGGTGCATCGACCAGAAGCCACCCAGCGCCATACCCGGAAGAATTAGCGGAGCGTTTGATTAGAATGTTCAGTTTTGTAGGGGATACCGTATTAGATCCATTTATGGGTACGGGTACAACAATGATAGCTGCCGCGAAGTGGGGAAGAAACAGTATCGGGATAGAGCTTGACCCGCAGTATTTCGAGTCTGCCGAGAAGCGGATTCACAACACGACGAACTCACTTTTCTCATATGTAGAAATTAATGCAACAAAAAATAAAGAATAGCATGCATTATTCTGACCAACTGTCACAAGCAATAGAGCATTTCTGGAGGATAAGGCTTGAACAGGAGGGCACCTTAGAAAAATAGGTATTTTCGCCACCCAGCCGACTCTAACCCATTGATTATTCAAGCCCCGAATTTGCGAAAACTGTATTTTTCAAGGTGCCCAGGATAAAAAACAAGGTTCGGCTACCGGAGTTAAAGACACAGGTGGTCGGAGTGCTGTAACCGGCGGCGCACAACTTGATGGTTTTATTGAATTAAAAGCATCTTATGGGCACCTTGCAAAATAGCCTGCCTAGCAGTCTAACTGCGGGAAAACTCGGGCCAGTCCAAAGATAAACGCTCAGATGATGGGGGAAGCATGGGCCAGCGCAGCTTCTTTGACATAGAGAACCGGTTACAGCGTATCAGCAAGTTAGGCGACCCGTTG
>Ga0209367_1005433_pt1 | contig 17660 bp, 8 predicted proteins | sample WorMetLIZISLAND2_FD_187412 | JGI IMG/M metagenome (GOLD analysis project Ga0209367, IMG submission 187412) | Marine gutless worms symbiont microbial communities from Max Planck institute for Marine Microbiology, Germany - Olavius geniculatus... ... | reverse complement strand
GTAAAAAATATAAAAAAATGAGTATATTTACACCGCGAGTGTATATATATATATATATATATATATATATATATATACGTTGCTATACGTTTCTTTGACTCACATTGCTGTTGACTACTAGGCTATACATGTAGCTAGAAAATCGGTCGGGATCTTGCTACCTTTCCAGACGTATTTTACTTGAAGTCTTTGCGTCGAGATTTGCATTTTGCTTGCATTTGTGATTGTGATCTTTTGTCGTCCGTCACAATACTGATGTTACACTAACAAACCGCTAGAAAGACGGCTTGCGACGAAACAAAAAAATATTATATCCAGCTTTCTTTCACGAAACTATGCATAAAGTAGAATTAAACACAAACATGGATAAAAATTTGAACTGAGGAAAACAATACAGCTTTGCCGAATTCCAGTACATGCGGGCTTTTGTGCGCTTTTGCATCGCTGACATTCCAGAAGCGATCGCTTGCATTTAGTCTCTATTTCGCCTTCCTATCAAGAACACCTATCGTATTCTTTTCTACGAGTGTAACAAATACGTGACGAGTGCGCCCAGATAGCGAAAAGTGTGAATACACCGTAATTTTTGTGTGGATGCTTTTATGTCGGGTGGCATAGGCCTATAATTTAACTAAGATCAAAACGGAGTTTATCAAGATTGCCACTAAAGCGTGATAGCTACAAGAATAAATACGCTCGTAGATTTTGAACAAATCTTTTTCTCACGACAGAATCCCATAGGCCTAATGATAACCAAAATGAACACCACTTACAAAAATGCAGGTGGTTCACAGTAACAAAATATCGCAAAAGTTAGAAATTAATTTATGTTAGCCATTAAACAGTTTTTCATTTGCTGTTTACTTTCCATAATGTGCGTTTTTTACTAACAGCCCACTGATTTTACGAACTCATGGTGCTAAGAAAATTATCTTGTAAAATCGTGCGAACGGACGACAAACGCAAATTGCATTCTGCAGTGTGCAGACTCAAGAATAATGAACAAAAACGTAATTACACAGTTTGTGTTTCACACAGGTAAAAATGAACTTAAAATTTTTATAGTAGTTCTAAAAAATAACAACGAAACTTTGTCGGGGTCACTTTGATGTATTTGTTCCGTTTACGGGTCATTAAGGAGTGCTAGTCGTACAATTACTAATAAAAGCTGTTACAAATTGCCCTCTTCGCCCACTCAACGAACTCCGTGTGTAGTGTGGGAGAACTCCGTCGAGTGAATATGATATTACTAATTTTACCAAGCTTTAACAAACACATAGCAGCATTAAATTAATGCATCTTTTATAAGATATAGAAGTGCGTACCGGAGCCGATGGTGTATGCTGGCGTTGCTGTTGCTGATTCGACAAAAAGCGTCCAGCGTCTTGCGGTGATGCGAGGCTGACGTTGCAGCAGTCGCTCATCCAGTGAAGATGCCGGATAGCACCGGATGTACGAAATACACTCTAGTTAAGTCTCGTCAGCTGTTCGTCTGTGGGCAGGACGCCAATCGGCACGTCGTAACCCTTTCAACGCCGCAGCGATTATCTCAACCTCTGTCACAAGTTAAGGCGTAAAAAATTCTGCGCTTCTGGTCGCAGCCGGCGAAAAAGTAGGGACGGAGGCATTGTTTAAAATAAATTTTTAGCTGACCGTACTTTAGTAATGGTCGAGCTATTAGCGTGAGTTGTCGTCCGTCTGTCTGTTACGGATGTGCTGTGGCTGAACGGTGCAAGATAGGTCATAGGTTGCTATTGATTAATAATAGAAAGTCGCATACTGGTTTTCAAATGAGATATAAATCATTGATCTTGGGTGACCTTCTTTCGCTCGTAAAAATGGTTACAATTTTTTCATACCATATACTCTTCCAAAATATACCAAGTCACGCAAGACTAGCTTCGTGTCGCCAAATGATATAAACATTTTATGTTAAAAAGAGACAAGTACACAATCATAATTATACGTTGTGCTTGCTCATCAAGTCTGCACGATCTTGAGATAGCGCTGCACGACTCTTGACGGATTTATGTCGGATCAGCACCAGCAACATAAACACATACCATTATCTCCAGCACGAGATGGGGTTAAAGCAATAGGCCTATCGCGCAGAGTTATTTTATTATCAGTCACACAGATTATTTTGATGATCGCGCTCAACATGTACACCGATAGCGGTGACCTATCTCGGTCTGAAAAAGCTTTGCTGTTGGACTGGGCATAATCACGACCTTGACCGTTGCGCTGGTGAGGGTTAAGTTGAGTCTGAGGCTGCCGGAAAGCCGATAAAGCGGAACTGCTCTTCTGCAGTGATGAATGTGAGCCTGGAACGCCGCCGCCGCCATGGACGGACGGACGAATGGAAGGCGATGTCCGTGATCACGTGACCGAATCAAGTCGCGCCGTGCGCCGTGCAATAATTAACCTTTCGTTATACGCTCGTCTGTCCAATTCTTCACTTCACCGGCGCTATCCACGCTTCGGCGGTATGCAACCAAGCAAGCGTACAAGGATACACCGCTGCTGCTGCTGCTGCTGTTGCGGCTATTTTCGTTATTCGTCATTCGCGACAAATCGATCTAAGTCGAGTTTACAGTCATCGCACGCCGCGACCGAAAAGTGGACCAAAGATTACAATTTTTAGCTGGCCTAGTATGCACAAAATGCTAGTCACAGCCGCGTTTATGTCGCAGCTGATATTAATAAACGAGAAGAGATAATTAAGACAGTCCAGAAAAACGGCTGTCTGTAGTAGGCTACAAAGATTAGTGGAAAAGGTAGGTTCTCGGTTAGTTGAAAGAACTGGCGGGCAATGGATGCTGAAAGCGGCGGTGAGAATAAAAAAGGTGTTGCTCCAACGCGTGGATAAAGATATAGATCGGTAAAAGACTGATGATAATCGCGGTGCAGCCCACAATCGAACAGCTCTGGATTACTGAAGGACCGTGTTACTGTTAGGTACGGGCGTTCGACAGTTCTTTGAAACCGTAGAATGACGTAGGCGTCCGTCCGTCACGCCGAGCAGCTATGGTCCAGTGATGAATTGCTCGCCGAACAACGCAGCAATCGCCGCCGACGCCGTGGCTTCTTCTTCGCCCATTTTCACTCTGTCGAAAAGGCCAAATGTCGAAAAATCTGCGCAGTCGGGCGGCACAATACCGAAGATTGTTCGCTACAGATGTGATGACGGAGTTGACGAATACGCTCAAAATACAAGCTTCGTTGATCGTCTAAGTCATTCATCAAGCTTCACATTTTTTTGACAGCTTTAGTACTCAAATGCCACTTTTGAAAATCAAGTAGCAACAAAAAGCGCGGTCGTTTTTTACACTATTAGGCCTACATTGTTACGCTACGTTCTTTCCTATGTAAACTTAATCGAAGCTAGAAATTTCTAACGTGTCTACATTGCAAAGCCGGCATATCCTGAAATCGCGATTTTTAGTTCTGGTCTCGATTACATTTGTAAAATATCGAGATGTTCTCACTTTTGCATTTTTTGTTCTAGCAAAATCTTTATCTGTTTCTGAGAAAATGTCGTTTGTTCAAGTCGTGGTATATTTTTCCCGCCGCTCTGCGTACAATAAACAGGGTGAACGTGGCAGTTTACGCAGCCATTGGCGTGGTTTCGACCAATTAAACTTGCACGGCATACAGTCGTAACAACGTCAACAGATTTTATTGCGCATACGTTACGTAGCCTACCTACAACGTACGTACATACGGTAAAAGCGAGTTGTGCAGCATGTCATACCGTTGGTCGAAGGCAGCTAATACGCTTGCATCGCTCAAGTATGCTTATCTTTATTTCTACATCAAAATGCTACAGATGTGCAAAATGAGAAATTTTAGAAAAAAATATTTTTGAAACCGTCCCGGGTCGTTGTTTTTGGATTTTTGTCGTTGCACAAAAACTTAAACGTGATAATTATACTTCTAGTGGCGACGCGCGTCTTGCACCGATTATTTTTGAAACGAGAAAAGCAAGTCATTTTAGTTCAGTTTACTTTAGTATCACACCGATCGTTGCACCTTGCAGGGAGACTCGAAGCACGAAGACATTTTGTTGCATTGCTGGTGTCCCTCCAGCTGTTTCAAAACTAATGATGCCGGAAAAACAAAACAGACCATTTTGCTCTACAACCCATCTACAAAACGCTTGAGATTGCTTGCATGTCTATCCAGTACAGTCAGCTACACTGATGCATTAGAATGCTGACAACTTTATTCATGGGACCCACTTATAGACACGGCATTATTATGCGGCCGTCTTATAGACCTCATACCCGTCTTGCTCGTTCATCTGTCCGTCCATCTGTCTGCCTGTCCGTCCGTCCATCTACGGCAGAAATATTTTTGGACTTCCGGCTCAAAAACAATCGGCGTAAAAACCAAAATTAATGCTAAGGTGTTTTTGAACAAAAGTAATGGTGTGCCAGTTTAAACAAGAAATTTTAGCTAATGCTTATCGGACGCGCGAAAGCCTATAGCAGTTCCTGTTCGCAAACTGTCAGTCTATCTCCAGCCATTTCGTCGCGACTTTTACGGAGGTACTGCTATTTGATGCCCTCTTGCGCAGGTTTCCTTGAGCCTAAAAACTCGAGACTTGGACCGTCGAAATCTACGTTCAATGCTGAAAATTTCATACGCAGCTTGTCCATGTTTATCTCAACTGGTTTCGGCGCAATTCGCTCTTGCAATGTGTCTCGCAGCCTGAAATCGCCAAAAAATCCATAAAACCCCCTATTTTGGCCTTCAAGGTCATTCGAGGTCATTGAATTGGGCGCCAATTGAGAGCCAGTGTACGACTTCCTATTAGTGATTAATAGTAACCTAGGTCCTATCTCGCACCGTTACTGAGATACAGCGACATATTGGCCAAAAATCGCAAATTTTGCCCACCCCCTCTCATTTAGCGCCCTCGTTCGGAGTGACCCCCTTCGAATTTATGAAAAAGTTTTACGGTTCCTGAAACTAGAGTCTTCCAGCAGCCGATGGTGAAGATTAGGTAATCCTAGTTTGCACCGTTTTTGACTGATACACCCGTGTGACAGGCAGATGGACAGACAGACGGACAGAATTGCGATGGCTAAGACGCGCTGAAATTTTGCGCGTAAAAAGTTAACGATTACAATCATGAAACGTTAAAATCTCGGAAAATGGCGCACACATCCTGCGTACGTGCACGTTTAATGACGGATCACGAAAACGACGGCCACGTGTCGGCACCGTTCTTCTCCTGGAAGAAAACAGTAATTTAGCACCGGGTGCTCCAGGGAACAATGCCATGCAGCCGTACGTCAACCGCATCACCTATAGGCTCATCTGGCGTAGCAGCAGCAGCAGCAGCAGCAAGCCCTGCACAGAGGTAGGTCTATAGGTATGCAGTGTAAACAAGAGCATCAACAACTTATAAGGCCAATTGGGTCGATCAGATTACGTTTCACCACTGGCTCGATCGGCTACGTATTATCAGTATAGGTCTATATAAACAGGTCGGTCCGGGTCTGCTAGGATCTAATTCGGGCTTCCGTATAATCGTGGTATCCGTTTACTCGGATTCTCGAAACAACAACAAGATGGCGTCTTTTTTGCCTATATGGAGGCAACGAAATATTGGGAAAACCTTTGTATTTGTCCGTGGCGACATTATTTTCGTTTAGATTATAGGCCTTACTATCAATCGCGTCACGGATTAGGGCCCTGTATACGTCTGTAGGCCTATGGACTATCGAGACGTTAGCATAGAGATGTACGTGAGAGCGTTGCAAATGGAACCGTTATATTTAATTCAAAATTTTCAGAATCTTTTGCATTTGGTTATAACGCGTAGTGCAACGAGTTGCAGTAATTTAGTGATTGGTCTATCGTTAGAGTACAGCTTCCAATATCTGACAACTCGTTTCTTGTTAGGCTATTCGTAAATGGTGGAAAACTTTTGAATCAGATAACAAATCTTCAACTTGTACAGAGCAGACTAGTTTCGTTATGTGACAGCAAAATTAGATGGCATTCTGTAGGATCATTAGCATTATTATCATCATCGTCATCTCCATCATCATCATCAGTAGTTGAGTTACATCTGTTAGTTGCTATATAAACAGCAAGGGTCAGCGAGACCTCGTAAGTCCGAGATCGGCAAAATATCAGTTCTATAAATCCACTGAAAACCGAAAGATTACGCAGATGTGTCTGAGTTTTTCGAAAAGCGTGTACACAGTTTTACTAGGCTGCGAATATGGATGATCTGATGTGGGGGAGGCATCGCACGTTGCTGCAGTTCGTTGGTCCGGTATCGCACAGCGTTTCGTGGGAGGTCGTGTTTTGCCGAAAAATACACACGCCCAAGTAGGCTTCTAGGTTGTAGCAGCGGCCTTGACGTCGGTTCCGTTATATTGCTGACTTTTTTTCACTACAACGACGAAGAAACGCCAACAGCTGTTCTCTGGTATACTTGGAAATAAAACAGCCCGAATTCGCCGTGTGACTAAGTGCTGCAGTAAAACAACTAATAAACCTAAAACAGTCAAATTAATTCTCTAGGTGATCCGTTGCGCTATAAGTTGCGCATTTATGGTATCTAGCTGTATTGTCGAAAACGTTTTTTTGGTTTATTTAAACACTTAGGACCTATTTTGTGTGTTTCGTTTTTCCACGTAGTGCAGAAACACAATTTGGGTGAGGTGAGAGCTTGACTGTTGTATGATGGCCAGTTGTGTCAAAAATATTTGCACAAAAATTTATTTAAGTCCGACAATTTTTCAAGTTACAATCAATAATGTCGGGGGTCGTTTTTGGTGTATAGATCGTCTGCGCATGGATTGATTTGTCTAACTAGGCCTCCTATTTACGCAAACTTCCTGCGGCTTTCTGATTTTGAACGACAAGATCAGTCGAAACAAAATGACAATCAGGTGGACAGAACACAGCAAAGCATAATACCGGTAAGCTTTCTTTGTGAGAGGGCTGCGAAAAAATACGACTATTTGGCACGCTATAATGGTTGCGCCGCATATCGAGCAGTTTTCTTCCGGGATCCATATCGCACGCAGCACGGCGCGAGGCTAGTGGGTTAATAATGCTCCACTTACTTCGATTTGTAGCGGATCTGTTATAGGTTGCAGCAAGCTGTACAACGAATGCACAACATGTCGAACCGATGGAGTTTGAGCGACGAGCAATCCCGTCTATCTGCACGACATTCAAAACACTCAACAAGTGCGACTGCGGGTCGATATCATTTGAATAATTTCTCTGCAAAGATCGGTCGCCGGAAAGTGTTGTGGTATAACTGCGCTGCGGGACTGTGAATGGTGGTGCAAACGAATTATAGCGACGACGTCGTGTCGAGTGCTCGTGAAAAGTTGCTTGGTAACCATGACGCGTGGCATCGATTCATGCCGTTGAAGAAACTGTGTCTTCTGCTGTCAGATTTCCGCGATGCCGTCCCCGCAAATTTCGCTCGTTTTTCTGCTGTTGTTGGTTGTTCTTGCAGTTTGTAAGTGGACAATTTTTTTGTTAATTAATAATTACACTTATGTTTAGTTGCTGGTCGATTCTTGTTATATTTATGTAAAAATGAGATAGTTTTATGGCGTACCATCTCAGAACTCTGCAGAGCGTCACCTGCCATGTGAGATAACATAGTGTTACCCGACATCCGACACAGGTGAACGAGACCCGCTTTAACCACAGGATTTTTCTATTCCACAGAGATGGAAAGCAACTTATGATTTTACACGATGTTGAAGATTTGCGGAACGTCGTAATTTTCTGGCCTTGTTGATAACATCACCGTTCCTTGTACATTTCTGCAAACGCTCGTGCTAGTAAATTTTAAATAGCACGCCATAAACTAAGCCCCTAATTCATTAGCTTATTCCTAAACATGCAGTAAGTATGAATTGTTGTCGTTTGCACAGGCGGCAATGGAAAGAAGTGTTTGGTGGATGATACGGTGCCCGAGTATCCGGTAAACACGTACTACTGCGACGATGGAGCTGAATGCTGCATTGAAGACAGGCACGGGTCATGCTGTGAATCGAAGGACACAGTCAAGGCGTAAGTTCTCCACTCGCCGAATTTTGACATCACGCTGACATGACTTACTAAAGTTTACTCTTGTTCTAAGATTTTGTTCCATACGTCTCACAATCTCTCTTTTTTGTGCAGTTGGTGCGTGGCGTAGGCGGTTACCATGTTGATTGTTTGGTGAGGTTAATGCAACTAGCCTAATTTTTGTCATTAAAACGTTTAAAGGAAACACTGTTCCAAGTATGTGACAACCCTGTCCTAGAAGAACTAGGTTCGATCATCTCTTACTTCTATAAAACGAATGTTATTCGGGGTTTGTACTCAAGTTACGGTAATAACGCCAATGGCAATGAAATTAGTGAATAGTCAATAAAATAATTGTGCTAATTGTTTTAGACGCACTCAGATAATTCTTTGGAGCTGTCTCGGAGGCTGCGTTCTGGTCGTGGCTTTGGTATATCTCTACATGAGATGCGATAATTACTACTGTAAAGGACCGATACTCCACAAATACGTTCTGTGCTGGTTGTATTAAATTATTAATAACTTTTTTATTCTAACTATAAAAACTCATGTAAGAGTGCTAAGCCAGTAAGTGCTTTAAGTTTTTGTATTTTGTGAAATTGTAGAAATAAAAAGTAAAGTAAACTGTAAACCATATAAAACGCGCTATTTTTGTCTTTGCAATAACTTTCGCAAAATCATTGCCTAATCATTTTTTTATTCTTGCATTTCAGGTTAAGTGCAAAAAGTGGAAGAAAATTTGCCTTTTTAGTCTTTACCTCATATCTACTGCCATGTTACCTTACGAAAGTCATCTTCTACAATTTAACTGGTAATCACGGAATCCGGAATCTGTTATCCAAATATAACATTTACTTTTTGACTAATGTTTAACCTTTTTAGATTTTTTTACTAAAATATGTTCATAATTTATTCAGTAATCCAACTGAAAGACTGACTTAATAGTATAGCTTTCTTCGCAAGGACAACAACTGTAATCATATTTAATAAAGTGGCGGTTTGCTATATAGCCTATTTTTGCTACTGAGAGACTGATTAAACTAACTGAGATTCTGTACATTATTGTAGTTTTTCTAATAATATCGTAGATTATTTACTTTAGATAGTTTAAGTCATGTTTATTTAAGAGCTATATTTAGGACCAGCAAGGCGTGCCTATATTATATTTTAAAATTATTTTTATTATTTTGTCAACAATTTAGTAAATAGTGTGTGGCGGTACAGTTGCACACGCCGTGTCAACGTAGCGACGACGAAGTCGGTGACAGCTGACAACTTGGCATTTAACAATAATTACGACGGCGCATCATCATCATCATCATCATCGGCGGCAGCAGCAGCAGCAGCAGCCGCGTATGATGCCATTGACATCAGCCGTCCAGTCTCTCAGACTTCACTCTTCGCTCATCGACGGCCTTCCGATAACGTCACGGAAATCCCGTGAATGACGTCATCAGCGTCCCGGTGATTCCCCAACTGATTCCTCGTGATGCGGCCGTCCTAATAGGCCGCATTACGAGTCTTGCTTTTCCGTCCGACTGTTCGTCTGTCAGTTCGTCTTTCCCGTACGGGCTCCTAACTCCCAAAAACAAAAAAGCTTAGAAAAACTAAGATTGGCACGAACGTTTCCTAAGGACAAAAGTAACTGGTCACACTGGTGTGCTTCTGTGTTACTTTTCAGTTTAAAAGGTTAACAGTCAGGCCCAGGGGACAACCGCAAAATATGTCAATTGACGAATGCTTCTAGTTAAACGCACCTCAGTGTAATGACAGTAAACTAAATACTGTTTTCGGTTTGTTTGGTTGTTTGTTTGTCTGTTTTTTCTGGTCTTGTACGGCATTGGCGGACTTACAATTATGTTAAGATTCACGACGTGTGTAGCGATTCTGCGCGCTCTGTTCCGTATATTGACATTTCACCAGTGTCACCTCACCATAGTCATTGTCGCGGCGTCTGTTTTTTCACGCAGTTTGTACACGTTCGCCAGGACGTTTTGAAATATCAACTGTCACTGATCGCAAGATTAACTTTCCTCTTTTAATTGCCACAATTTTATCTTTGTCTGATGTATTTATATGAGATATTAATAGTTTAGCACTGTTCGCTAGGAAACATGCAGCGGCAGCACTCTACTACCAAACATCTAAGAGGACATTTCTAACTAAGTGGTTGACTTTTATATTTACATAATAATCAACATTAGTGCGATGCAGAACAAACATTAAGCCAAAAAAACAAACAACTATGCAAATCTAAATAAACGTCAAAAGATAGAATACATTGTAGGCTATGTATAAATCGGTACATAGCACGCCACTTAAAAAACAAAAATAATTTTATGTTCTATGCCATGCATCAAAACAAATTTATACCATGCAATATTCAGCGAGAAAATCATTATCGATATGAAAAAATATTTATATGGGATAAATGTCAGCATCTGAAAACGAGACTGAGAATTATAGCGTGCGTTATAGCTAAACTGTTGCTCGTCAGTGGAAACTATCTATTTTATACAAAATTTTTTGTCCTTTATTTTATTATGTAGCACTTGGCTAGTTACAGCTTAACCGTACAAAAAAGACGGTACACTCTGGAGAAGATGACTGTAGACTTGTGCTAATTAAAATCAGACAAGCGTTGGAAGTGAACCGCAAGTCGCGTCAATGTTGCCCAATAATATTGACAAGTATGTACTGATGTCGCAGCTTACTGGTAGGCTACACCGCGCGATGTCGTCCCCACAGTAATTTCACTCAAAATTTTGTGCTAGCTATGGTAGTTATACTGAGTTCCAGTCCAAGTAATAATACTATCGATACCACTGGCGTAGTTGATAGCCAGGTAGCAAAGCAATTCATACGAAATGCGATTCATGGCATAAAAAAAACAGAAACGCCAAAAATTATTGCTTGCTACGCTAAGGCTTACTGCATTAAATGGATGTTAGCAACATAGCATCTACTCAGATCTTATCATCAGTTGCAGTCGTTGTATCGACGTAGCGACGAGGACCTCGGTGACAGTTGACAACGTGGCATTTAACAATAATTACGACTTACGAGACATTGACGTATAGCCTACAGGCACATGTAGGCCTATAGGCCTTTAGGACGCATATACAAATCCTTCAAATAAAAATTATATTGACATATTATCTGTCACAATGCTATATTGTAGCATCAGAAAACTAAAAATATGCCAAATTTATTTTCCACTCTCCTTCGGGGTTTCTTTGGGAAAGTTCGCAACGCTTCCAGACTTTTTTCCCGTTTTTTGCCCCATTTGACCCACTTGATGCTTGTGGCGTTTCGTTCTCGGCACTGTCGGCTTTTTAGTTAGTTTCGCCACGGCTCATTATCCTTAACTTTTTCAATGCTTATGGCACGTCATTTCTTGTGCTTTTTGCACTCGTATATGAGCTCCAACTCTATAGAGGCGCCCATGTCGCACAGGTCACAGTTATCAAAACTGGATACAGCAAAACTGCTGTGTGAGAAAATAGTAGAAAAATTCGAAGATAAAAAGCACAAAAATTATTAATTCCGCTATGAAATAGGCTTAACTTTTTGTAACGGAATTTGATGGTTAGGCCTATTTCACAGATTTGGTGGAAATCAACTTTTCGGATTCTTTCAGATTTGACATCTCTGTTGTATCTTCTTTATGGGGGTTATTTTTTCCGGACACAGTGTTTATAGCTATAAAACAGCACTGACTGTCCGGCTTGGCCTACATGCAAGCTTGAGTGGACATTTTTAATGTCATCGATGTCTTTGAGACTCTATGCATCTCCGCAGGATATCATTTCCACTGGCATGGCGCACTTCTCGTGTCATCAACAGCAGCAACAAATATGAAAAACCTCACTATGCTTTGTATAGCCCACTACGCTGGACGCGCTGATGGTCTTAGAATGTCACAGCCATCACGATCTTTCAGCGTTGACGCTTAATGAGCTCGCATAACGAGAAGCCGGATGCCCGACAGGATCTAGTACCCGTACTTGTGGTGAGATACATGTACAGGGTGGGCCAAAAAATGGCACATTTTTTGTATATCTCATAACTTCACCAAATATTAACCGATTTTTAAAATTTTTTTACTGTCAGAATCAGGAGACAATTTTTAATGAAACTGTCGCTAGATATCCCACCACACCTCAAATGTGTCGCTACACTACCTCGTGAAATATCAGATGACGCACTCAAGCCTGCAACGCCACTGATCGGTTGCGTGTTCAACGTTGATCGAGCCTGGCATGTCGCCCCCAAACAACCCAGACTTAAATTCAGTTAATTATGTTGTTCAAGATGCCCTTCAACAGAGGGCCTATCAATGTTGACGATTCAGGACAGTCAATTAGCTAAAAAAACATTGTCGCTGAGTGAGGCAAAGTGCCGCAGCGTTTAGTTGATCGCGCTATTGATCAGTGGCGTCGCCGTCTTGGATGTGTCGCTCAGCAGCAAAGCGGACACATTAAACATTTGATGTAAAACTGTGAAACATGACTTTTTAGACAATAACTAAGACAACAAACACGTTGTTCTGTTGTTAATTTCTTAAAATATATTGTTGCAGAAGTCATTCTGTTTTCAATTGTTACTCTTTAAGACACTGACATTTCACAAGGTTTTGGCCCACCATGTAGGTGCTAATGATAGATGCCTTACTGTCTAGGTCGGTCATGCGTGTTGCAACATGTACCAATTAGTAAGTAAATAGGTAACTAAGTAAAACGGGGAAACGAACAATCGCCCGCACTGACATCCGCCTGCAGAGACTCTTCGCCCGCACGTGCAATTGCCCGAACTTGCCCGTATGAACTATGGCCTGCTACCGCCGAGGGGGACGCAGAGTAGGGCAATAACGCGTAGATTCTATAGATTCTACTGATAATGCTGAAAAGACACTCTAGCGCGTTGTTGTAGCATGTACTGTGAACTTAAGTCACTCTGATGTTACAGAACCTATGGAATTTATATAATTTCAGTGATAGGCAAAAGTGCATTAACTTAACATTTTGTAGGCATAATAACAAAGTTTGTTCACTGCGTTGCAGATCAGTAATGCTACTAATATTGTAAATTAAATGTAGGTCTAATTGTTCGCCACAACGATATAATTCAGAAGTTTACACTGTAGGCCTACCAGCGGTCAGTTGCTTGGCAACTAGGCCCTAATACCAGCTCAGCTCGTGGTATGAGAATCTTTGCGTTTTTTGAGTTCTACTCGGTAGAGCAAATGAGTTGAATCTTAATCTAAGCTTTTGCTCGTTGCAATGTTTCTTACGTCGCCAGTACTCAGCAATCAGCTGACAGAGACCACTTCTAAGATGTAAACTCTGTCCGAAATTCGCACGACGGCGCTGAGTCAAATACTGAGGCGGCAAGGCAGTGCGTAGGCAGTGCCTAGACTTTGAAGTCGTCAGTGTACGGGCCAATGCCCGTTCTGGCGCTAATTGTCGCTAATTGCGGTACGGGCGTCTGTATGCCCCTGCGGTAGCAGGCTACAGTTCATACGAGAAAAAGCCCGTGCAAGCGGATGTCAGTGCGGGCGAATGTCCGACTCCCGTAAAACGCAAATTCGCATAGCGCATAACGTTAACAATAACATTTACTGTCCGAGTCGCACTTGTAAAAACTAAACAAAATTGTTTGAAAGAACTGTTTAAAACTGTGAACATCACACGCCGAATCTTGAGTTCACCTGGCAGTGAGTATCATTATACCGTCTGATCAGCAGCCGAAAAAGCCCGACGACCGTACGACGGCGTACGTGTTGAGTCGACAGTGAGGTACTATGAGCCGGTGTCGGTTGGCAGAACGTAGCCGATGTAGAGAAGCGATTTCGATAGTTATAGTGATCGGCGATGTACCGAGCTGCTAATCCAAGCAAACGTCATCACGCCGATACCAACGTCTTTAAGGTAACTGAACGCAAAAAAATAATTGAAGGTGGCAGTTCAGTTCAGTTCTATCCCTTTGTACACCGCTATACTTACAGGTACTGAACTGTTATGTATTCATTTCGTTAATCATGCAAGCTACGAGTAGATGCTGCACAGTACATTATGAAAGACGTATTGGCTCTACGGTTTGTGTAGTTTTCTCTATGTGCTTTCGCCGGTAGCGACGTAATGTTCCGTTGTCACACCTTAACTGACGCCACCCACTGCTTCACTGCACGTTCCGACCGTCGCCGTCTGTCATTCATTCTTTTGACGGCGCCGTCGTCATACGTTTGGCTAATAAGGCTCATTAGTCAGCACTCAGCAGGCTGCTGCTGCTGCTGCTGAGGCTGCTGATTGAGAAGACTTCTTGCAGAGATGGAGAACTCATCGGTGTCGAGTGACGTCACGAAAGACATCATCACATCTCTGTCGTCGCTGCAGTCTGACAACTTGTGGAATTTTGTATTCAAGGTCATTTACAGCATCATCGGAATAGTCGGCATCGTTGACAACTTGTTTGTCATCATCGTCTTCATGTGGTTCATCAAGATCACTGACAAGGTATTTCACAACTACGCACAAGTTTATCGTTGAAGCACCGAAAAGCACACAATACTAACACGTATAACTTTTCCGCCTGAATGGTAGAATATTTTAAAAACTGATTACCGGCTTGACAAGGCGCAAAGAACAGGGTTTGCAATAAAGGTAATTCTTCAGGAGTCATTCAAAATGTTCAAAAGCAAGATTCGACAAAAAAGCAAACAATGGCAGTGGTGCCTCGTGTTTTTTTAGTTTTCCGTGCAGCGGGAAATGGGAAACATTTCGTAGGCTATTTGGTGATGAATGCCGAATGCGATAAACTATAGAAAACACTGGTGGTGTAGTTGACTGACACTTTCAAATGAAACAATTTTTCAGAAGCACGATGCTACAACGGCGGAGTTTCCGCTGTCGAAGCAAAGTCCGGCTTGTGCAGTACAACAGCAGCGCTATACACGACGTAGAAATTGTTATGTCTGTGTAACATCGCTGCCGTTGCAAAATTTCTGTATAGCAATATCAATAATTGTCACAGTGGCTAAATTTGGCTACAATGACCGCGGTCTAACTGCTATACCCACAAAAATAATTTGCCGCGTTGTTTGTCTAGGCGATTAACATTCTCATTGTCAATCAGAGCGTCATAGACCTGTGTGCATCTTTCATCACGCTACTGATCGCTGTTGTCGATGTGGATGGCACTCGGATGTCACCCCACAGTGCCTATGATCAGTTTGTTTGTCGCGTATGGATCACACGAGCCCCAATCTGGTCTCTGTCGGTAACGTCGACCTACGGCATTCTTGTCACTACATTTGAGCGTTACTTCGCTGTCATCTATCCCATCTGTTACAATGTGCGTACTGATACTATTAAATAATTATATCCTACAGAAAAAAGAACAGCTTATTTTGTTATTATACATAAAATTCATGAACTATCGCAACTTTACGTCTACATGTGACGCAGTTTTTTTGGTTTAGCCAGACGTAAATTAAATAATTTTGTCTGATTGCAAGCTTAGGCCTACCTGTATCATTTTCCGCTTTATTGTGTTTGTTTAATGATTGTTGCTTTGTTGTTTTTGTTGTCGCTACATGACAAATATAGTTAAATATCTTATATTAAATTCGACATGCGCTGTATTTTTTCGGGGACGTTCCCTATCGAAATTGTGTTTTTTTGTGATTATTATTAAGCGACAGAAACCGTTTTGATTGCAGCGAAACGTCAAAAAGCGCAGCGTACGTCTTTCAGTGGTGATCACGATCTGGATTATCATTCCTGTTTTCTTTACAACGATGGCAAGTATCGCGACCGATTTCGTCAAGGGAGTCTGTGTAGCATACGTCCATCTCACCGGCTACATAGAAATACCGACACTTTTCGTCAGTTACCTTCTGCCGCTGACACTGATGATTTTTTGCTATTCTCGCATTGTCCACGCTCTGCGTACAAAGGTAATTTATCATGCATCATTATTTTGTTCGCGGCTTTGGCCTCGGTAAAAAATTGAAGGATATACATCTCGCATTAAGGTGACTGCATGGTGAGTCAAATTTAAATGTTCCAACCCCAAAATTACGATATCTAAATATAATGCATAAATATTTGTAAGCCTACGCCAAATTTAATCTACCGCTTTATTTTTGAGGCAAGTTCGTAATAGAAACAAAGTTTAATTGCGCCAAATTCATTTTCCAGGTTAATAAAGAGAAATAGTGATCAATGTGTCCACCACAAGTACGAAGAACTGACGATAGTCGTTTGGACCACTGTTCAATAGCACCGTCGATTAGTTATCGACCGATCCTGTCCCGGCAAGAGTTCGAAAAATCGAAACTTGCTTTAGATGATCAGCATCCGCAATTTTCTAAGTAGGCAAGAACGACTATCGTCGATTGTTCGCTTTTGTAGTGGACTGTGGATACTGGGTAGATAGCGTGCCGTTTCTCCTAACTCTAGAGAACGGGCTTAACCTAAACTTTGTTTCTGACGTGGCGGTTAATATTGCTTTTGAAGAGTTTACTGGCCAGCGACAAAACAAAAAACATATTCAATTGCCGTATTTAAGCACTGGTGTTTGTCATGTGAGCAATTTTTTTCTGAACAATTTGCTAAAAACCGCATCACTTTGTGACTTACGGTTGCAAAACTATGGTGCAGTAAACGTTATGCCATTTTTTTCTGAAACACCCTATATAGCTCGGCTCGAAACCAGAAATATGCTCCCCAGTATCCATTTCAGTCGCCTCAGTTTTGTTGATGCTGATTCAGGTGAACGCTGCATTATCGAGTTCAATCGTGAACGCAGCAGGACGCAACGCTGTCGTGACGTCACTGATGACGTTGTGATGACGTCACTGATGATCTGCTGCGGATTCATCGTGTGCTGGTCGCCGATTGGAGTATACATCTTCATGATGGTCATCGACCATATTCGCGGCGGCTCGGGCTTGTTCTATGACTTCGTGACAATGATGGTGCTGATGAACAGCTGCATCAACCCTTTCATCTACGCCGCCAAGTATCGCGAGTTCCAGACGGGAGTCAGACGCCTGCTGCGCAAACAGGTCGAACCTTCGGTTCAGCCTGTGGAAATACAAATGGGTCGCGTCTGTGTGAGACAAAATAAAGAAGCAACTGAAAACTCTGCGAAGACGGCTTTGTAAATAATTGTAAACGAGAGTGAACAAAATTTACAAATGAACTAATTATTGTCGTCATAAGACGTTATAAATTGTGTACGGACGGTCTCCAGTTTCTACGTGTAAGTTGTCCTGATTATCCATGACTCGATCGCGCCATACAGCAGGAAGGACAGACAGAATGGTTTGGTTTAGTGATACTTCATCGGTCGACTGTAAGCCCAAATTTTATTACGCCACTTTCAAAGAAACTTCTCTGCGAAAAAAGTCGCGGACAGAAATCATGAAAGTCTCGACACAAACCATCTCGATAAGTAGATTATATTTAGGCACACGGAGAGGCCTATAAGCCCCGCCCACTGTTTTGGCCTGTAGCCTGGTCAGTGGGCGGGGCTTATGGGCCTCTCCGTGTGCCTAATTATAATCTAGGGCTATGATAGGCTGCAAGACCAGGCTA
>Ga0209367_1005432_pt1 | contig 17661 bp, 11 predicted proteins | sample WorMetLIZISLAND2_FD_187412 | JGI IMG/M metagenome (GOLD analysis project Ga0209367, IMG submission 187412) | Marine gutless worms symbiont microbial communities from Max Planck institute for Marine Microbiology, Germany - Olavius geniculatus... ... | reverse complement strand
GTATGTCATTTAGATATCTAATATCACATGCAAATTTTCATGCTGCTGCCTTTTTAAGCACCTAAAATTTTACAGCTTGTCCCAAAATAAGTTGCCAATATAAATATGGAATGTATTCGCATGAAAATTGGCATATATCGTAAACACTAACAGTATGTTCTGTTGTGTGTAAAACACTGTAAAGTTTAGGCCTAGCCTACTACAAAAATTGTGATCTCCTATACACAAGCTTTGTCCTCCCTCACTGAGCAAGTCGTCCTTCGCCTGCAGCAACTCGTCCGTCGGGACACAAAAAAGGGGTTTTTTTAGGCCCTGCTGTGGGGGCTCTTTTTGTGGGACCCTTATGGCCAAACTTGTTGAATGTGCCTAAATCCATCTCCATATGTACATTTCAACAATGCACCTAAGTGTTGTCTGCAAGAACAGCATATACACTGTGTCTCAAAAAAAAACATCCCGAACATTTTCAATTGTAACTTGATGAAAGATTATCAGATTTTAATAACTTTTGGTACAAATATTCCTCAGACAACTTGCCACTGAATAAATGTTCAATTTCCCACCTCACCCAAAATCTTCTTGTGCACTACCTGGGGAAAATAGAACCAACGAAATGTTGCTTTTTTACCCAATGCAGTATTATTAGTAATAATACTAAATAACGCACAAAAACATATTTTGTTAAGTTTCTTGACACTTGCTGATATTTAATCCAAATATGAAGAAGTATCCAACAGAATATAACGACTCCATTTTAGAGGAAATCTGCTACTCCTAGAGCTGCCATCCGCTCAACCTGTGTTTTTTGGTCTAGCAAAAAAGCTATGGATCCTACATTCACCAAATTTTCAGGGATTGTAGCAGAGGTCAAGCGCTAGCAGTGTGTGAAATTTTGGGGAAATCAGACAAACGGGGGTTGTGAAGAAAAGGGGAAAAGAAAAATTTTAACCCCTCATATCTCCGCCATTAAGGGAGATGGGGGCACAAAAATTTTTCTTGCAGATGGGGCACTACCGGGCCAATGCACAGGTAAAATTTCAGACCCCAAAATTTTATGTGGGGTGGGGGAGAAATGTTTTAAATTTTTTTCCTTTTTTCACGGGTCAAATGCGCCGTAGAGCAGATCTCAGAAACTGTAGGCGATATCAATCCGCTTATTGCGCCAGATTGCTAGATATGGGCAAGAGGGTTCAATGCGGGGGTAAAATTTTTTTTAAATTGGGTCCATTTCCAACAAATCACCCCTCAAATGTAACCCAATTTTTTGACAATTTTTGACAAAAGTTTTCAAAAATCGTAATTAATTCAAAGAATGACCCAGAAAGTTCTAGTTGTGTATGTGGGCCAAAGTTCATAGTTGCTATCATATTCATCAAAAATGTTAACCCTGGCCCCTCTCTCCTAAAAATTATGAGGGGTTAAAATTTTTACCTCCGCCAAAGAGATTATGTTTTTGCCAGACTTTGTTTGTTTGTCTGTCTGTCTGTCTGTGTGTGTGTTAGCAAGATAACTCAAAAAGTTGTGGACGGATCTTTCTGAAATTTTGAGGGTATGTCGGGAATGACACAAACTACCAGTGATTCAATTTTGGGGGTGATCCAGACGGAATCCTGGATTCTGGATCACTTTGAAATTTTCGTCACCATTGCTTTCAATGGGGCATAAGGGAAACCGCTGTAAAACCGAAGATGGTGCTGCCACCCAGCGAACAACATTGCTTTGGTGGAGGTGTGTGGACTCTGACTGCTTTCTAGTTCATCATTTTTTTCACTTTTGGGTTCACAAAATTCAAACAAATGCTCCTCAAAACAAAAACATTTTTGACGAGTCAAAATTTAACAAAGATAGAGCGTTATCAGCAGTTTGCAGCGAGATACAAAAGTATGGGGTTTTTGAAATATATCTAAGTACTGTAAGCCCCCAAACTAACTCACCCAATTTTTGGCCAATTTTAACCAAATTTGTCAAAAATTGTAATTAATTCAAGTGATGGCCCAGAAAGTTCTGCATGTGTATGTGGACCAAAGTTTAGGGTCCCAATCAATCCAACCAAGATACCTACCCTAGCTCTCCTCCCCTTAAAAATTTTTGGGGTCAAAAATTTTTTTCATGTTTTTTTTACTTTTGCTCAACAATATGTGTGTGTTTTTCTTGAGACAGGTGAAACATCAACGAAACAATATTTTAACATATGAGAGAGTATTCATAGCCCTTTTCAATGATGTATAGACTTATGGGGTAATTAAAATACACTTGGGGTTCTGAGCCCCTAAAGTGACCCACTGTAAGTGAAATTTTGAATTTTGACAATTTGGCGCTATCTGCTGAACTCAGTTGTAAACTTAGGGCCCCGACGTCGATGCCAGCGATAGGCCAGGCCAAGATAAACAATGTTTGTCCCCAGCACTTTTTTCCTAGGTGTCACCGTTTAGGGGCTAGAGCCAAAAACCCTCTTTTTGACCGGTTTGTCAGAAGAATAAACTAAGTCCAGTCATGTGACATTAATAGCTAAAAAAATTTTCAACAGACAATTATGTCTTAGACGATTTATTTTGATGTAGTATGTCTAGAAAATGTGCTTCTACGCTATGCATTTTCGGGACCCCAACCACTCGTCAGGGTGGCTGATTTTGGTATGAAATGTCTACTATGGCACCACTTAATGATCTCAGTTACAATGCCATTGAGCCCATTTTACGCATTTTTATGCATAATGGCTCAGTGAAGAAAACTGCCAAGTTTCAGCTTCATAACTAATTCCGGTCAAATTTGGCGTGCGGTTCAAAATGGCAAAAAGTCCAATTTGCCTGGCCTTTGAACAGTCAGAACTTCGCCGGCATGCAACTGAAGTTTGACTAGACCGATCTTCATAAATTTTTCACACAATATTCTGTTGTCGATTCCCCCTCTGCAGTTTGAGTAACACCCTACCCCCACCTGAAAACTTTTTGGGGGTAAAATTCCGATATTTTGACTTTGCCATTTCTAGCTACCTCAGCACTGATGTCTTGTATCTGATTTCTGTTTGAGGTCGGCATTACTTTCCTCTCGACTCCGAACACGCTGAGTGTTTCATTTTTCAACTGCCTATATACAGCAAAACTGCTTGAAATATGGGCGCATTGTGCGAACACAGGCATGGAGACTCTTTCTGCATTCATTGACAGCAGTATCGATAATGTTCTGCTTCAAACTAATCCAGACTTCACCAGTATCTTTTTCAATTCATAAACATTCGTGAACATCATCTGGTAGACGCACTGCTTTATGACAATCAAACCTTGTAATCAACTGGCTCTTGCGGGCCATAGATCTAGACAGATAGAATTTATTGAAGTTTTTTCATTCATTTCAACACAAGATTTGCTTGGTCGGTTTTCCCCAGGTAGTGCAAGAGCAGAAGTTGGGGGAGGTGGAAACTTAAACAATCGTTCAGTAGCCAGTGGTGTCAGAAATACTTAGACCAAAAATTATCAAAATCTGATGATGTTTCTTCAAGTTATGATCGATAATGTCGGGGATGTTTTTTTGAGTCACAGTGTAGTTTTCAGACACTAAGGTAGAAAATCTTTCATGGTTTTAGTAATGTTAGTTGGGCGAAAAAATGCAACTAACTCAATTCTGAATAGCTCATTTCTGGGCACATAGCCAAACTTGGAGTAACACTGAAAAAGCAGAAAACTAAACATAGTATTATCGTACAATGATATGATATAAGTATTATATGATAAAATGTATAATATGGAGTTATAAGTACTACACAGAAATAAAAAAAAATAACATTTTCATCATTAAAATGATTAAATAGATGTTGGTAAAAACTGTATTGCAACACTCATCTAGCATCATTGGTTGTCCAATCAGCTGTCCAGCTTCCGTTGCTATGGCAGCGGACAGTTGTGCAGTTGCCTGACGAGACAGAATATCACTGGATACAGAGACACACGGAGCAACTTGTGGGTACTCGGGTGACATTGTGAGGGTTAACAGAATCCAGTCTATGGCTGATGAATCCGTCAGAAAATCTGGTCTCATGATCCGAATAGCAACAATCGATGACTGAGTGCCATCAGCACCTTAAATAAGCAACAAACAATACAACATCAAACACAGATTCAAGGTAGAAAAAAATGTAAAGTATAAAGCACATTGCAACAACAAACTGTTTTTTGATATGATGGCAACAAACAGTTGATGTACGTTTCATGCAGTGTTACTCCAATACTACAAAGCCTACAATGTTCACTGTCATGAAAGTACAACAATTTTCTGGCCACAAATCCATATTCCTTAACCACACAGGTCCAAAAAATGTACCAGATTTATTTCTATGCTAATTTGAACTATTTTGATGATAAGCTGGAGTAAAATGCACTATGTAGCACCTTTAATAGATATAAAATAATACGTTTTTTGCCTAAAAACATTATTTATATACATGTATGTTTCTGCATTACCTTGCAAAATTTGAATATTTAAGTGTACCCACATATAACAATTGCTCAGCAAATTACTGAAAGTAATCAAAGCTCATTTATTTACAGTAAATATTCATCATTGATGTAAATTTCTCATTCAAGTGTCTTCGTGACTATGTACAGAATTTGTTTAAAATTTCTGCCCAGCCTCAGCACCAATGCATGCTTTGACTTACCGGTCAACTGATGAGTTAATGTACTAAAACCAGGTCAGTCTGAAAGACAATAAGCTGACGGGTCGACAGTAAGCCGATGGGTCACCTGGTCCATCATCTGGTGTGAGGATAGGCAACTGCCGACCCCGCGTCATAAGTGGTAATTTTAAGATGATGGGTTGTAATGACGGCCAGATGACGGCCCACTATGGGTTTGTTCATCTGTATGTATATTACTTATTCTTTCCATTCTATCCGGCATATTCCACTTTCTTCATTAAAAATGCTTATTCAATATTATTTAATAACAAAATGCTACGCAATACTATTTACGTTGGCAACACAGCACGATGGCATAGTTACATCATTCCAGGGATCAGCGATCGCCAGTTCACAGCATCATCGTCACCCATCAGCCCATCGTGTTTTACAATGACCACTACAACTATCGGTCAGGATACAATCAAACTCTCTAAAGATCTGAAGCAGAGATGTGCAGAATGCGGAAGCATCAGTACGTGGATCCAGATCCGCAGGATTATCTGCGGATGCGGACAAATGCGGATCTTGTTCCGTGACAAAATTTGTGGACGCGGACTGACGCGGATCCTGTTTTGTCACGAGTGTATTTTTTTCCTAATAGAAGTGGTGTGTGCTGAGACGTGCATAGCAAGGTAGCAATGGTACCGGTAAATTGTAATCTAATATAGGCCTAGGCGCATAGTGGCCTATCTTACATATTAATGACTAGAGGCAGGCCTATTCAGTGCGGACGCGGATGGACGCGAATCCAATATTTCTCTCTTGTTGCAGAAGAGGACTGACAGCGGATCCTTGGTCAAAATCTGCAGACTGACGCAGACTCAAAAATTTCAGGATCAGCAAATCTCTGATCTGAAAAGTGGGTCTTCAACTTGTTGAATTTGACTTTTTGACATAACATTACTAATGATTATATTTACTGTGCGCACACACGTTCCGTATGCAGCCAAAAAGTGTTATTTACTGTGCGCAGATCGCACACATGTACCAACAGTGTGTAAGCAAAGAGTTGAGTGGGCACTTGTATGTTCACGTCGCTGTTATTAGTTAATTATGAGCAAAAAACTAACTCTAGAAATAGTTGATTCTGTTTTGGTTAGAATAATTTCGAGTACTGAGTAATTTGCTCAGCTGATATTTCAGTTTCGAATATTACGAAAGCCTGGCACTCAAAAGCCGCCCAAGATGTGCGTTCTTAGATGACATAATACTACCCAAGATGTCCTATAAACGAGTTCAGAAGTTTGGACTGTGCGCAGGCACGAAAATTAGGCCTAAACGCAATTTGAGTTGATAGCCGTGCGCGCTCGCACGGTCTATAACACCAGATAACACCACATTACAGTTAAATGTTATACTTACCATTCTGTAACACAGTAAATTCTCCTGGTTGGCAAAATATCGATCCAACAGCGGTAATTTCTTCCGCTGTCATTTGGATTTTTATTTATTGCGTGAAATTAGAAAGCGAAAGTATTATAACGTAAACAAACAAAATGTAAACACAGAGTATATAAAAGCAACTGGACAAAATAAGTAAGTAAGCAAAATGTGAAAACCGCGGCGCGATTCTGTGCAGTGACCTACAAAACTTCTCGAAAAAAGTATACATTCCATAGAATTCAAATCCATCATCATCATCATCAACAACAACAACATATTCGTTTAATACATTAACTTGACAGAACGCAAACATGTGCGCAATTTAGGCCTAACATACAATGAATATATAAGAGTTTAAAAGTCCACAAAACTAGGCCTATGTAGGCCTACAAATGTTGCAAACAAGCACGTCAATTTATTTATTTAGTTAGTTTAATGACAAAGGACCGAAGCCACTAACATGCCACAATTGAACACTTATCATAAAAACAGCATAGGCCTAACAGCAACAAAATTGCAATGCGTGATTGCCTAAAATCTAGTAGGGGCCTAACTAATAAAACATATGATAAAAGTTATGATGTGATAAGCCTAAAACAACGTTTAAAACTTAATAACTGTGTTTATAGAACATAGGAGTAACAAAATTATAGTCAGATGAATATGTGCCATATGCTCGGAAAACGAAAGCGTGTACGACGCCTAAGATTATAGTGCTGCGACGCTGTAGATGATGGCGGCAATAGACTGTGTAAAACATGGTTACAGTTTGAAACAATTTTGTTAAACAGCTGGTCGTCTGCGGCATTACATAGGCCTGGTTCTTCAAAAGTTGGTAAGTCCGGCATACAGTAACCATAACATTTCGCACGTTTCTACAGTATTAAGTTAATACGTCGACGATCAGTTGCGTTATGGGGTGATTACACGATCCAGCAAACGTCCAGCAATTCACGTGTATTTTGAATACATTTGCTGGATCGTGTAAACACCCTATTAATGAAACCATGCCATGCACTGGCTGCGTAAAGTATAGGCTAGTCTTGCGACGACCACGGACTGGTGAACTTGCTGGAGTGCAGCGCCACTCAGTCCGTGTGCCCGTAGGACACGGGGAGCGTATATTGTTTGAGCGGACTTCACAGATAGGTCCTGAACATGCTCTGAAACTGTGAAGTCGTTCGCCACAGTGATTCCAAGCATATGGAGCTTTTGACGTCGCACAATCCCTGGAATAAGAGGAGGGTCGTCGTGTTGTCGCCTTCGATCGGGATCAGTGAACCTCACTGGACTTTATAGGCCTACAGTTGAGTGTAAGATTATTCTTTTCTGCCCAAGACTGTATATTGCGAAGTTTGGCAGGTCGAGATGCTTCGTTGCTGGCAGGTAGGCCTACTATAAGATATGTATCATCCGCGAATTTGCAAAGAAAGTTGCCTAAAGTAGTAGGCCTAGTTTTGAGGTTTCCATGGCATATGACAGTTGTATAATCCTATTCCACGCATTCCACAGTTCTACTCTTTGTGCGCCTAGTAACGTAATAGGGTGCTTACACGATTCAGCAAACGTCCAGCAAACGTCCAGCATTAGCAAGTGTATTTTGAATACACTGCCTGCTGGAAGTTTGCTGGACGTTTGCTGGATCGTGTAAGCAGCCTATAATGCTTCGTAAGCGATCTAGATCGAGCAAGAAAAACCAAAAATTTGAGCTAATGCTCATAATAAAACACGTGAATTAAATGATTGCGTAATTAATTAGTAAAGGTCAAAAATTATGTTATTTTTGATTACACATCAGAACACGTACGATGACACAACTCACAAACGAAAACGAAAGTTCCGGGTGATTTATCAAAACGATTAGGTGGTAGTGATGCTATAAATGTTAGCTGCAAAGTCAGTCTTGATAGCCTATATTTGCATTGTATAGGCCTAACGTGAATAGGCTTATAATCTACACGCATAGGCCTACAACACGTCTCAGCTTCCGTACGTCACAATTAAAAGTCTCTCGTTCATTTCTATATCGTATAACCGTAGGGCCTATAGGCCTAAGCCTATCGGGGACACTCGTTAATAATTGCCGTTGTCTAATAGGCTTAGGCCTAGGCCCTACATAGGCTGCGGTACGATATAAGCTTAGAAGGTTTATTTAGAGTTAGGTTTCTGCTCTTGTTCTGTCTTCTGCTTCTTCTTCTTTTTCTTGGGCAAGTTGCGATGTTTGCGCAACCAACCATCGTCCAAGTGTGAGTCATCGTTGAGGATGGAATTGAGCGCGGAATCGAACGCGATGTTCAGCTGACGCACGTTGTCGTTTTCTGAATCAACCGGTTTTGCCATCTCCCACTGTACCGCAATCCACCAGTTACACAAGTCCGTAAAAATCAAAGGATATATTAGGCTATTTTGTGAAAAGCAATTTTTGGCCCACCGTTAGGTCGAGCTAGCCTTAGGTACGACATGTGTCGTGTTTGTCTGTCTGTCGTTTGTAAAATGTATTGTGATTAAACGGTACGTCGTTGGGGGTCGGCGATGGTAGCGTTAGATAGGGTGATGGCAAGTTTCTATTGTCTATCAATAGAAACCATGTTTCTATATGCAACGGTTTGGCCGCAATTTTAAACACATTTTGTGTGATAGTCGCGAAGACACTTGAATGAGAAATTAACGTCAACGATGAATATTTACTGTAAATAAATGAGCTTTGATTACGTAGATTTTATCGATTAAATTTTAGCTCCCTGTCGGCCTCGGGCGCCCATGATATTGGCATATATCGTGCGGGGGCAGTTCGACAATTTGCTTGCGACGCATCAGCTTAGTTTCAGGCCTCAGTTTCAAACCGCATTATACCGATTCCATTGGTCACGTTGCCTTCGATTTGTCTTACCAGAACTTAACCCCAACCAATGTCACTTGTCTTGTATTGCTATAAGCGACCCTTGTTGCCAAACAGCGTGTCTGTGCACTGCTGTGGGTGTCTAGCAGAATCCGCCGTGTGTCTGTCCCCAGTCGGTCCGCAATACTGCGATCGCTAGTAGTCGTAAGACATAGACTTACGTCGCTTACCTGCTTGTATAATTATACCTAATACATAGTATTACGAATGCATGCGGATACTTACGACTTTTGTCACAGCGCAGTGACTGGTTATGAAACCTGCTATAAAGCCGAGAGCTGTCCACACGGCTCGGTTGTTACCAGCTGCAGCAGCCATGCTGGCAATGACGCCGCTCAGTAGGCATAGGTTTAGGCCTATTGTCTATGATGCAGTTTTATCCGTCGCCATGGTAAATCACCGAGACATAGGCCTACTCGCACAAGAATCAAATGACGGCACAGACGTGGCTAACAGACGCGTCAAAAATTTTGCCACGCCAGTCAGTGGCGAATCCAGAACTTTTAAATAGAATAGGAGGAAAGGGAGCGTAAATGAAGGGGGTCTGATGGGAACCCTCTCAAAAATTTTTTTTCGAAAAAAATTACGAAATAATGCAGTTTTTGTGCCAAATATTCACTTGGTTATAAAATGCACGTCCAGTCAAACGGGGAGGGGCCGAATCCGCCACTGACGCCAGTGTAATATAGTCGTTGATCCTGCAAATACGAAATAGACTTCGGCGTCAGGCAATTATATGCCATTACATTCATCACAACGCTTCTGATCCATGATAATGTAACAACGGCTGGTAGCCTACTATACAAAATTTAGAACTCAACTCATTTCTCTCAAAAGTGGCATACATGTATAGTTGCTGCCCGTCATGTGTGTCTCTGATCTCTCTAGCGGTTTATACTTTATCAAAAAAGTAGGTGGCTCAGCATACTGAACAAACAGTCGGTGACAAGGTAGCGTAGCGACACAATTAAATCTATAGGTTTTTTACTGTTATGTATTGCAAATTCTCTGGGAAAAAATAGAATTTTTGTTTGCCTCGCAGTGTACACTGTACAGAGTGCGGCAAAATTAAACATCTGCTAGAACCTAAGCTAATATTTGCTATTTTCTCAGCAATCATTGGAATTTTTACACGAAATTTTTAAATTTCACACACACGTATTACACATCTGTTCGTACCGACATAAATAAATCAATCAGCATCTGATATATACTCGGCTAGGCCAACTGTTGCAAAGTTAAGACTTTTGCCAGACAACATCGTGATTTTGCACATTCAAAAACTTGTGTTGTAATGACTGACGCGTATTGAAAAGAACTGGGTGCATCGTGTTGCGCATCGCGTCAATTGACGTAAACTTCAGAAAAAGTTTGTAAAGTCGCCTATCAAAAAAACACTTCTGATCGCAGGCCTATTTAGACCATTTCTAACTGGAAAAAATGAAATCTGCCGCTAACTCAAAACAGGCACTGCAGATGATCTGGGACGACTAACACGACTTGCCATTAAAGGCCGTTAAAAACTTCACTATAGGCTAAAGGTGCTTACAGAACGACAGAAATAATGAACAGAAACGAAAGCCACGCGCTCCAGCTTTCATTTCATTTCTATTGCTCTGTACGCACCCAGATTGAATGCACGTGTGAAAGCTGGCAGTGGACACTTGTTCTCGCATTCATTGGCAAATTGTTCATTGTTTTTGAATGAAAATGTGTTTTTTTCATGCGTCAAAAACAATAACTTAGTCGTCGGCTAGTTAACGATGACATGCCGTTTGGTATTGTTACATGAATAGAATTTCGTAACTAGTTTAAGTGTGTACTGCATCCAAATTCCAAGTGGATGATCGGTAAATGGCAAAAAACTTCTGGGGGTGTTTTTTTGCCAGACACTGTATAGGCCTAGGTCGGAGCGTGCTAAAAATGAAAACTGTCTGTTTATAGAGAAAACAACACAAACAACGAGAAACATTTTCTACGAATATTCATTCACTGTGTATATGCCATCTGGTAAAAACACTCTTCAGCGAATGTAAAAAACGACGAATCGCTATCTCTGACACCGCTACAATCTCTAGAGGTGACTTTGGATCAATTATATTACCAACTATGACACACGTACAGACACGACGACCGAGTAAGTAAGTAGCCATATACAAAAACTGATGTCATACAGCAGTCAATAGGTAGCATAGCAGATCTACTGTGAATCCAGTTACATTTACATACAATCTAGTCCACCGCAAATTTTCATGACTGGTTGAAAATAATTGCATTAGTTTTTGCTGCACGAATTTTCCAACTTTCATGCATCTCTGGATGGACATTTTAGTGTTATAAATCACTGCTTACTTATATTTCTGAACACTTCAACAGGGATCACATTCAAATGATAAAAGAAACTTTCATTATGACCAAACCTGAAGTTTTATGTGCTATTGACATGCAGCATTACAGATGAACTACACCCCTTTAGCAAACACGGTGTGGAACATCTCTTATAACACCTCTTATAATTACTGTCGATTTTCACACTCATGTACACTGTACAGTTTAAAACTACAATGTACATTAATGCTCAAAAAGCCCATTATTAATACAGTATTGTCATTATCCAATCTTGCAGAGCAATTCTGTTATCAATGCCTAGACAGTTTTTTTTTCTAAAATTCGAATAATGCATTTTAATAAATTTTCACAGTTTGTTAAGTTCAATTTCACCGCTGCTGTGATTTTGACACTAGTTTTAAAAGCAAAGTCAGCAAATGTCAATAGCAGAAAAAATAACAGGATCCACGGTAATCGGTTATCTACATAAGGCAGACTCTATGGAAATGAGCAGACATCTACAGTAACATAAAAATATAATCTATGGTTAAGGCAAAAATGTGAAATTCGGTTTTGTACAGTACGTGACGATACTCTATGCTGCTACACAAAAACACGCTATCGCTGTTTGGCACATACACAAGAGCTATGTACACGCAATGTGACACTTTGGGGCAAGTTTAAGCCAAACACACACACACAGTGAACTGAACAGAATTAAACCAACGAAAAAGCAAACGAAATGCACCCAGTCATAAAGCCGCTGTCAACGCGTGACCTATCAAAATAAACGCAAAGTCACCGCAAATAACTAGAAATGCAACAGCAAAAACAAACAAAAACAACAAACTGTCGAACGTCGAAACAATCAAAACTATCACTCAAAATACTGAGCTAAATACTGAAACAACTTAAGTGGCTGTAATACTTCAGTAACGACTGCAGCAATCCACTGGTCTGTTCAAGTTATGTTCAAGTGGAGGATTCATGTAACTCAGAAAACGGACTAAGCCAAAAAAAATACTGGCTTTTTTACAATCACGAACCATGTGTGTGAGATCATGAAATACCCATATTCTGGAAGACACGAGATAACATAACGATCACAGTCGCACGTTACACTGGCAGCTTACTCCTTCGAAATAACATTTAGCACGTTCTCGGAACAAATTTAACCTTACTAGTTGCCAAAAATTTAATATTTTTGGAATGTAGAGAAGCATGAAAGATCAAGTACAGGAATGATGAGGTCGCGTTTACAATGACCATACACAACTTCAACCAGTAGCTATTTAAAACAGCACTTTAAAATCCACCTGACCGACAGACTTAACTCTTAGAGCACTGTGAAACGAACATAACAGGGTGGAGTCGTGGCAGAGAGAGGAATATTGTGTGAGAGAGGGAGAACAATGCCTTTAAATTTTAGCATGGCAGAAAAAATGTGCTTGTCGGAAAATTCTACCAGCAGAAAACTTTTGTCTACAAATCTTAACCTGCCAATTTTTCTAGTTATGGGACCAAAATAAGGCATACTTTTACAAGTCCCAAAAGTTCACTTCTGCAGACAACTCACTAACGTCAACACAGCACCGCGGCAACAGCAATAAAGTATCATGGAAACATCTGCAAACTGAACAAAAATTGATACAACATGCTTACCCGAGAATCAAAAACAGTACCAGTAACCGTTTAACGGAAATTACTGCACAGATGATAATGGCCGCGTTCGCGGCCCAACTCAAGTAACTTGACACAATCCAGTTATGTGAAGTAAAGGTGGATAACGATATCATGACTTCTTGTGGACTGGATGTTCATTCTGTCACATCCAACAATGTCAAAACTACTGAGATCATAAATGTCATATAGACAACTTCTGAACTGTCTATGATTTCAGTTCAGTAAAGGCAGTTACTTTCACCAGTTATTACAGCCTGTTTTGTTATGAAAAAATACTACCAACTCCTTCTTAAACCATGCCAAAAATTTCACAAAAGCCTGTTAGTGTAATCGCAGACAAATTCAACTGACCGCCAAAATAATGGTTTTTATCTCATCACTGCAGTGGCGGTAACAATCTTGACACGTCTTGATGGATTCGACAGAATGACGCCATGGTTTCCTCCCATTTGCCACGACAATGCCTTATACGGTGTAAACTTTTGCACCACTCTACAGAATGAACTGACCATAGCGATAGCATGCTAGTTGAACAGATTCAGCAACAAATTATGCAATGACAAAACGGTGAGTGCAGTAACACACAGAACGCCACTAAACACTACTTTCAATCAAAGAACTGAACAGTGAACACATACTCAAAACTGCCCACGCTATGGGCGTTCACTAAAACTCCTAAAAATACGAACGAACAAACACAAGCAGCTTGGAAACACTGCACTGGGCGATGTCACAAGTCGTAACGCAAACTAAGCAACTCAACTCACTAACGTCAACGGAGCACCGTGGCAACAGCAACAAAGTATCATGGAAACATCTGCAAACTGAACAAAAACTGACACAACATGCTTACCCGAGAATCAAAAACAGTACCAGTAACCGTTTAACGGAAATTACTGCACAGATGATAATGGCACACAGGACAGTGGGGACATGGAGGGGGGAGAGGGAGCAATACTGTGTCCACAATCTTACTGTGGAAACTTAGTTCTTCTTATCAGAAAAGTTCCATCAAAAGATGCAAAATCTGGGGCTGAAAATAACCCCCATACTGGAGAAATTTAAAGTGAGATTGAAAGACCGAGCACTCCCATGTCTCCTCTGCTGGAAATATGCAGTTGTCTGTCGGAAAATTGCACTATGTTGGCCCAATGCCCTGACCCTTTCAACCATGGCACCACTGACGCAAGAGTCTACCACTGGATATCAAAAACAGCATGACAACAGAACAGAAAATGTGCATATGGCAATCTGACAGAAACTTTCGGCAAACAGAAGAAGTTGTATGCAAACAGAAATTGTTAGAATATAAAAACTCTTCACAGTGGCAAGTATACGGCATGTAGCCAAAACTTCTACGGTGAATAAACTTTGTTTTGCTAGAAAAACCATCCCAAGTCCGAGATCAATGAAAGTTAGAACAGCCCTGACACAGTACGTGACAATATAAACACTTTGTCACCTGAGAAAGCATTGTATAAAATGTTTTGTCATTTTCGCTGCTAAAAAATCTCTAAAACCGGAAAAATGTAGATCATTACAAGTAGAAAAGACTGGATGCTGTGATACTAATAAGAATTGCATCGATCAATACGGCATGGGGTCTACATGCTGGCAGGCCCATTGCCAAAGCCACTCTTCATCTTCTTGAATGAAACCTACATCAACAACACAACGAATTACCATCATCTACGAAATGTCATATTGTAAATCATCATCCATCTGCCATTCAATGCAACCAATGGACAACAGCAGGAAATCCAGTCTGTAATAAGTCCTACAACAATGACTTCTAAAGATGATCAATTTCAGAACTTAGACAATACCAGTAATTATCAAAGTAACTTACAACTGCCAGGTAAAACAGAAATTAGACATAGTATTGGATTTTGTAGCAGTGAGCAGAAAAAAATATCCATGTTTAAGGATATTTACGATGTTTGGATGTTTACGTCCATGTTTAAGGGGCTGGAAGAACAATGCAAGGAGCAAACGACCTCTGCAGTATCATGAGCACAATAACAGGAATGGCAGTCAGTCTTTAAAAAATTGACATTTGAGTCATGTCAAATTCAGCTTAGAAGTAACGTTTATTTGCCACAAGGCAGCGAACAACCAATACAGACTAGGAGAGTACCATACCCAGTAAAAGCAACATAACTGCAATTACAGTAAAGTTTGAACAGTCACAGGCTGAAACGGTAACTAATAAGTTTTACAAGTTCAGTAAAAGAAATCCAAGCTAATGCTCATGGAACGTGCAAGAGTCTATAGCAGTTCCTGCTCACAGGTAATCTTGGTCTATCTCTATCCATTTTGTCGCAATTCACTCTTCTGCAGACAAAAATCGCAAAAATATTACTAAAAACCCCTATTTTAGAGTTCAAGGTCATTCAAGTCATCGACGTTGACATTTCTAAGAAGATCGTCACCAGTGCTTGTTATGATATGCAGCACGTCTGTGCTTAACACTTATCTGCAACCACTTTTACACTAGATGAGCCAATAGTGGTAAAATAATGTCTTCTTAGGGGGATGCTCCTCTTACACACACTCATTTGTGAGGACCCCCTCACCCAGTAGCATGAAATTTTGTCAAAAAATACTAGAGACTACATGGTGTAAACCCCAAAGTGTCTATCTCACCTGGGCTTTAATAGTTACCGAGTCATGACAGACAACAAGAACACATGGACGAACAGACGGAATAACCATAGCTAATACACACTATAGCTATGCTAGCTCTTGTGCGTAAAAATGCAACTTTTGTTGTTAAACATCAATGAGGAAACAATACAAATAAAAGATTGTATTTTGATAAATTTATATAACTGATTAAAAGCTGAACAAGTCCTTTACCTGGAGTATGCGATTAGCCAGCTGGAAGCCATTCAGGTAGGTAATCGCAACCATCGCTTCCTCATAGTTGCTCATCGTCACGAACCCGAAGCCCTTGCACTTCTGTGTCGCAAAGTCGCGCATGACCTTGACGCTGCGAACTGCACCGAATGGGCCAAACAGCTGCCAGAGAACCTTGTCATCCGTGTCCGGGGACAGATTGTAGACGAACAGGCACCAGCCACCAGTGCCGTTGCCAGACGCAGACAGGCCATTGGGCAGTCCACGCTGGCTCGACTCCAGCGGAGAATATCTGCTACAAACACCGATCACAAACCGACCACTTTTTACAACCTAACTTAGTGTTTTTTTTAAAAAAAATTTTGGTGGCTATTTGGATAAGAAATAAAGAATACCGTCAAACATGTAAGCTTAATTCTTACTCGTTTCATTTAATATATGATTGTATATTTAGCTGAAGTACAAAAAATACAAACTCAGTATTATGTAAGTAAGTAAGTAAGTAAGTAAGTAAGTCAACAGCACTTGGAGCGCACCATACGTCAATTACAATTAGAATAGCAGAGTGAAGTTAAGGGTGTAGGTGGCTAGTTGCAACATTGTTGGTCGTACCAACAAAGTTACTCCGCACTAAGCTGAGTTAGTACTGAGACGAGTGACTGTTCGAGACTCAAGAACAGAGTACACAGTTCTCACATTCGACCAAGCCACTTAGGCCAATTCAGCCTGGCTTGCAGTGTAGACTTAACGACTATAAGAGCCAGCCATGACCCAATCCAAGTGACTCCCCACAGCTATCGAATACCAAAAAGCACCTCAGGTCATAAACCTTCATTCTGGTGTAAAACAGAAAGAATTTCACATATTCACTGACAACAATGAAACAGAAGAAGCACGCAGTGCAAACCTCATTCTGCTCTGTGCACCGTTCACAGAGGACAGCATCTGTCGAGACGGTGGTGACAGATAGGATGCCACGCCCGCGGGGAATGCCGGCAGCGAACCATGAGAGCCGGGACTGTAGCTGCTTGAGCTCGGATGATTGGCAAACTTCACAGTGATGGGTTCTCCGGTGCTGCTACCTGGAGGCACCGATCCATTCAGCAGCTTGATGGCTCGCTCGGCTTCAGTTCGGAGGTCGAATCTCACGAAGCCGACACCCTTCGACAGACCTACATTGACAATCGACATAACACATCTAGTAATAGTATCTGATACTATGCGGCACATACTTCTCATAGTTACACTATCATTCTGTAAATCTGATTATGAGCACAACAGTACACCAATGGTTCCAGAGTAGCATTTCAATCACCAACACATAATGAGGATGTTTTCATTCATTTTACATTTTAGATATACTGATAATTCAGCATCATAAACTTCATTACACTACCCGTAGTAACAGACGTTCTAAGGCACCACTACACCACGAGTGTAAAATTCGCAGATGATCAGATGCACAAATGAGAATCAAATTTACATATTTTCAAAATTTGTAACAATCATGTATTTTTACGAATATTAAAAGTTTTGCTTGTAACCATACTAGGGATGTGGAAATATGAATAAAATCAACAAATTTTTAAAATGGGATTAAACTTGTCAATTGTTACAAAGTATAAAATAATAACTTAGTAAGTCATGAATTTCAAATCTAAGATCAGATGCACTAACGATACAGAGATCACACCTCACACGGTAGTGTGAGTGTTGTAAGGACGACCTTCAAAGTATATGGGAAAATGCAAACTTTGACCCTCAGCCAACCAAAAACCCCTGAACCGATCGTCACCAAATTTTAATGGCGTGATTACGTCATGGACGCCTACCA
>Ga0209367_1005431_pt1 | contig 17662 bp, 9 predicted proteins | sample WorMetLIZISLAND2_FD_187412 | JGI IMG/M metagenome (GOLD analysis project Ga0209367, IMG submission 187412) | Marine gutless worms symbiont microbial communities from Max Planck institute for Marine Microbiology, Germany - Olavius geniculatus... ... | reverse complement strand
GTCCGTCCGTCCGTCACACTCGTGATCTGTATCAAAACGGTGCAAGCTAGGATCACGAAATCTTCACTGTGGCTGCCCCAAGGTCTCTAGTTTATCGTGACAAAATTTCGTGCCACTGGGTGCAGGGGTTCCCCTCGAACTAGGGCGTCAAAGAAGGGTACCCCCTAAAAAGACGTCATTTTGCCGTTATTGGCTCGAATAATGTGAAAACGGTTGCAGATAGGTACATACCTGCTGCTTATCATAACAAGCACTGGTAACAGGCTTTTTGGAATTATCAACATCGATGACCTTGAACGACCTTTAAACCCCTCAAAAAGAGGTTTTTAGTGAATTTTTCGTAATTTTTGGATTCAGTGCACATTTCAACACTAAATTGCGACGAAATGGCTGGAGATAGAGCAAGATAACCTGCATATGAAATTTTCAGCATTCAACGTAGATTTTTACAGTTTAAGTCCTGACCCCCTAAGTTCAAGGAGGCCGGCGCAGGCGGGCGTCAAAGACAGCTACCCCCCTAAAAAGTGGTTATTTTACCGCAATTATTTCGTGTTGCGTGAACACGGTTGCAGATAGGCACAGACATGCTGCTTATCATAACAAGCACTGGTGACAAGTTTTTTATTGCTGTAAACGTCGATGACCTTGAATGACCTTGAACCTTCAAAATAGGGGTTTTTAGTGAATTTTTCTGCGATTTTTGGCTTCGACACACATTTTAAGAATGAATTGCATCGAAATGGCTGGAGATAGACCTGAACATTTTGTGCATGACATTTTTTAGCATAGAACGTACATTTTTAAGAATCTACAAGTAGTTATTTTACAGCTATTGGCTCGTGTAGCTTGAAAACGGTGGCAGATCGGCGAAGACATGTTGCTTATCATAACAAGCAATATAGTGACAAGCCTTTTATTGGTGTAAACATCGATGACCTTGAATGACCTTAAATTTCTAAAATAAAGGTATTTGTGTTTTTGCAATTTGTGGCTGCGGCGTAGATTTCAAGAGTGAATTACGTCAAAATGGATAGAGTTAAATCAAGACTGCCTGCGAATAGGAACTGCTAAGGCTGTCGCGCGTCTCATGAGCTTTGCTCAAATTACTTGTACAACAGAGCTACAAATGTCAAACAAATACGAAATATAAAAAAAATAAGACATCGTGATCAGTGTTATCAAAAACTGCTGAAAACTCAAGTACACAAAGGTGATAGTTTTTGTGAGCCAGCAGATGGTTAGTTTTGGTTTGACGCGTTTAAAAAGTGACTGCTGAAAAGCTAACTGCGGTAAACCATGCCGAGGAAGATTAAGCTGCTCAGAGCAGTTGCTGAATGATGTCAACGTCAAACTGAGCTACAGTACATCGGTTTGATAGTAGTCGACGGCGGAGTCAAGATCAATGGACTCAGCCTACATTCGCATATTATTGTGACTTTCTTTTGTCACAACACAACTCAACGTGCAGCAATTTGTTTCTCTCAAACGTCAATCAATTCTCTGGTGAGTTCCTATATCCAGCACAAATGGCGTGCTAGTTAGCAACGAAACCTGCGCAGGTCGACGAGAACACAACCGTGTGGATATAACTCTCCCCAAGACATGAAATCTCCCCAGTCATAGTCATTCTATCGACAAGTCAGTAGGTTACTCAACCCCATCAAGAACAGAACCACCTTGGACTACAACAACCCACTGTCCTTACTCAGTAGCGACCTATGTACAGCATTTTATTGAACGCCAACATTCGGACATATTCGTGCCTGTAAGCCTATGCACTGAGTTCTTGTACTATTATAGAAATTCAGTCTAAGGTTTATGAAAATACTCAGTTATAAAAAGAGAGCAAAGCAAAAACGTGTGTTCATGACAGTGTCGGCACCACAATTTTGCTGCTATTGTGTTTTAAAAGACAATAACAAGCAAAGATGAAAACGACTAATGCCGACATGTATGTGATCGTACGTCTAGTAATGATCGTCAGCGCTAGAACCTCCTTATACTGTCATGCTTAATCGTCAGGCCGTAAGTTAACACAAACTTGCCATTTTCATGTTTTCATGAGGTTTTTGATGTCCGGTGGCCATGATCTTTCACCTAATAAAGTGAAAACCGGCACGGGTGGCTTGGTGGCTCAGCGGTTGAGGCGTTGGATACGAAACCGAAAGGTCCACGGTTCAATTCTTAGCCGGTGCACTACCAAGTAATGACTCTGAGCAAAATTGTTTACACCTATGTGCACCTGCAGGTGCAAGTGATCTAGTGGTTAGTGTCGACTCGTAACTTTCAGGTTATGGTTCAATTCTCACTGTCTGCCATTTGCAAGTAACCTTGAACAAGCTGATAACCTACTATGTGCTCAGAACAACTCAGTCTCCTACCCTCCGTGGCATGGAAAATGAATATTAGATTACGGGCTATGGGGTGAAGGTCTAGTGCGGCTGATTGGGGCGGTAGTATGTCTACTTGCTGCAAACCGCGGGTCCAGTTGTTCGCTGACGCGGGCAATGGACGGCCACATAGTGCGCTGCGGTATCATTAGCTCACGACAATCAGCTGCCACCTCCGAAATTGTAAAGCGCTTCTGTCCACGATTCCGTCTCATGTAAGAAGCGCTATAGCAAGTACCGGACTTCACTTTTTACGCGCGAAAGCAGCTGCTGCTTTCATCGCGTCTTAGCCATCGCAATTCTGTCCGTCTGTCTGTCTGTCACACGGGTGGATCAGGTAAAAACGGTCCAAGCTAGGATCACCAAATCTTCACCATCGGCTGCCTGGAAGACTCTAGTTTCAGAAACCGTAAAGCTTTTTCATAAATTCGAAGGGGGTCACCCTCAACGAGGGCGCTAAATGAGAGGGGGTGGACAAAATTTGCGATTTTTGGCCAATAAGTCGCTGTATCTCAATAACGGTGCGAGATAAGGCCTAGATTACTATTAACCACTAATAGAAAGTCCATACACTGTCTCTCGAGTAACGCCGAATTCAATGACCTTGAATGACCTTGAACGCCAAAATAAGGGGTTTTATGGAATTTTTTTGGCTATTTCGGGCTGCGATACAAGTCTATATCATTCACAAGTCGCGACAAAATGGCTGGAGATAGACTGACAGTTTGCGAACAAGAACTGCTATAGGCTTTCGCGCGTCCCGTGAGCATTAGCTCAAATTTCTTGTTACCTTTTACGTTGGTTACTCTCTCCTGATCCGGAGAAGGTTCACACAAACTTCGGTTTTGTGGGTTCAAGCTATAGAAGCCCAGAGACGAGCAAAGAGATAGCAGTGCTGACCGGGTTAAAAACGCGTAATACGGCCTATATAATAAAACGACCGCACAATAAGAGATAACACGAAAAACATAATGTTCATAAAATGATGCAGATCATCGGCACGATTCGAAACAAGAATTAGGCCTACGGTAATTGAAAGTCCTATAAAACGGCTAAAATTTAATATCTTCAATGTCTTAACGACGTGTCCGGTATGTAAAGTTTCTTACTTAATGGTCAGACTCTAGGAAAAAACGCCCTCAAGTTAGCGCTTACTGGATATGAGGCAGTGACAGGCTGTGTGCACTAAATTTCGTTTCCGCATTCCGCGTTAGCTGCCTAGGAATCTGCATTCTGAAACAATGACCTGTTAATGACGAGCGCCCGTGCAGTTACCGGCGTCATCGTCTATTAATAGCGTTTTTCCTCGGCGTGACTTTCCAATGAGGTAACAGTAGGCCTACAGAGTATACAGACTAACAGCCAAGCCAGCGCCGGGCGCTGGAATCGTTCGCTCAAAGCACACGTGCGTCTTGTTGAAAAGTTGTAAATCTCTCACAGAGCTTTTCCCGACGAAGCTTTACATCAGCAGTAAATCTTGCACAACGTACGACTTTTATGTACTACTGACGATAGGCTGGCACCAACGAGTTGAAGAAAGGCTGGCTACAGGCAGTCTTCAGCGTTTGACATTTTGACACGCCTGCATACACGCTGACGTTGAACTAGCAATGAATACCTGAGAAAGTTTATGCTCTCCCTTTTTTCTTTTTCTGTCTGTCTGCATGTTTGTCTTACTATAAGATTAGTCAAAAATTTCAAACAGCTTTTAATGAAATTTATCGGAACAGTAAGACGCAGCAACAACTTTGCGATTAGATTTTGGTGGCGAATTCCGATGCGAGGATAGACAATGGTTTGTAAGTAGGCCTAAGTGAGAAATCTTTATTTCATATGCAACAAACGTATAGGCAAGTACATGCCGCAGTGGGACAGAAGATAGCACAAAACTAGAAGGGCATAGGGACAGCGAAAACCTTCGCCAACGCTGTCATTTTTCCGTTATGTTCGCCAGGTGGCAACACCGTTTCTACCAAAATCTAACGAACTATACTATAGATTGGGCCAAATCAAATCTTCCCCGAAAATTCTATCCAAATCCGTCTGTAACTTTTTATATAATCCCGCTGACGAACTTTTTCGCCCTATCTCGCAACGGTAAAAAATCTGAGAATCAGATATACTGTAGTCCTGCATCTGGATGCCGATCCCGAATTCCGATCACCACCAAAATATTGCACACTATGCTGGGTGTTTCTATGATGACGGTGATTATTTCTGCAGTGGCATGGCCGGCGTGAGCAACAGAAGCTATAGGAACACTGCTTGAACCTTTTCATCCCAAAATCTAAACAGTTCTGGGTTCATCTTTTATCGGTTCCAAAAATGTATTTAGGAGCAAAAGTTTGGCGAAGTTCCATTCACACGTAGGGCTATCACAGACATCACAGAACCGACACTCACGGGCAGAGGCACGGACGCCTGCCAGAAGAGGGCAGAAGATGCATAAAAATAAAAGTAGACACGGTAACAACTGACAATGAGCAAAATGTTGGCAACCGCTGCGTTCTAACTTCTAGGAAAGCTAAAAAGTCAACTCTGGACTATATAGGCCTAGAATTACAGCTGCGATATACAGCAGCGTCCGTAGCCCGTCAGACAGACGGCCGTCAGCACGAAGACGCAGTCTCGCATTCTACGCCCATTATTTACAAGCTGTTGCCTTGCTGATGCAACCCATTGGAAGAATGCGTTCACGTGAACAGCAAGCAGCTTAATGTTAGTAAACCTGCACGCACAACCATGGGGTAAATCGTAAATATCGACGACGTCACAGACGTAATAAAACGCCAGAGAGACTTTTAAAGCCTTTTTTCAACGCTTCGTTTTCTGCGAAGACAGTAAATAACGTCTAACACATTGCAAATGATTTCGACTTCTTTATTTACTCGAGGTCATTTGAGTGCACGCCTGTCAGTCTGTACAATATATCGAGAAAAGTTATGAACGGATTTTGACGAAATTTTTAGAATAATCGGAACTACTTGGCGGTAATCCAGATCAACATCTAGTGAGCCAAATCAGGGAATTCCGGTAAACAGCCAAAAATGAAAAAATACGAACAAAATGCTAAAAACAGAAACGTTTTTAAATCGTCACAACTTTCGACTTTCGTGGATGCGTTGAAGATAAGGTCATGAATTATTGATCGGGTTTAGTATCCCACTTTTAAATTCCGGTTAATTTGCGACTTCCATTATTAACGGAAATGTCTCGAACTCTCCACGTCTGCGAACGATACATCACGTGACACGTGGCATAGGCATATGCCCTATTGAACACCGAACAGCTACCGCATTGTGGTGGTGAGCTGTATAATAACGCTACTAAATGATATTCATTTGTGCAATTTCGTTCAGTTCCATAGCGACAGTTTTATACTCTGCCTTTATTATTATCAACAACCTGACGTACCGTTCTAGGTCCAGTGGGCTACACAAGTTCTAATAAACTAGCGTATAGGCCACCACCCTGACGTTACGCACAACGAATAACTGCATATACTGTTATTGCTATTATTATTAATGATATAATATCCATCCATACACACAGTTGTACAAGTTGCATGTATGGTATTTGTTTCTACTCTAAAGGCTTAAAAGATATACAAAAAGCTAGATGCCGTATAGACCAATAGCGCGACGTTGCTGTTATTTAAAAATGTCGCCACGTCACGCATGATGAAAGGCCCAAATGTCACGTAGCAAATGTATATAAATTGGTACTTTTTCGCTAGACTAGCTCGTACCATACCGTAGATGGAGTTGCCGCGCTTGCTGAGTGTGACGGTCTGTGAGTGTCGATCGGCGGATAGGAAGCTGCGACTCGGCCAGCTGTAAAGTCGCGCCTCCCGTCGTCCTTGCGTCCGGTAGACGTATGCGCGTCGTCTCAGTCTGTGTCGACGCACGGCGCCGCCGGGCGACGGCTGACGCTCGACCGTGGCGCCGGCGGTGATGGGGGCAGTGACAGGTGACGGCTGCAGGGTTGTGTTGACGTGTAACGGCGACGACGACGATACAAACGTCGGCGTCGCCGCACTGATCGCTGCTACCGATGAGTAGGCGGCCACCGCGCTCGCGACGCTCATCTCATCTCATCGCTCGTCTGTCCGCCATGTTCGATCACGTGACGCTAGTGCTTCCGCTTCCGGCTCCGCTTCCGTTCAGCATGTCGTCTGGAAGCACGAGCGACGATTACTGCAAACTGTAGCGGCGGCAGCGGCACACATATCCGTCGAACCAGGACCAATAATCCACAGCGATTATTCACAGCTGATTTTCCACCATGCAGGCACTCACTTTGAGATGATCGCCCAGAGAAAGTGATAAGCACCAATAAGACGAGGGACGACCAATTAAAACGAACCGGAACCGAACTCGGGACCAAACTTGCCGGAAAGCAGCAACTTTTTCTCTGTCATCTGCACTGCACTGCAGTCCTGCACACGAAAAAAACATTTGTTATATTTAACTCGTTTTATCTCCTGCCTCGACGTCAGATAATGTAAGAAGGATCGCCATCGATTTAAGGTCGAAGATCGAATCCATTCCTTGTCGAAAACCGTTAGCCGAGGACACAATCCCACGAGACAACAAATGCTTGCCTTTATCGACGTATCGGATCTTTCACTTTCGGCCATATTAAATCCCCACGGCCCCAGTCGTCTGTTTTCTGTACCAGCATTAAATAATAGCAACTCAGTTGTCAAAATAAAAACAGACATGTTGAGCTCTACTGAAAAGCCAAGAAATATACGAACAAAAACGTAAAAACTAAAACGGAAAAGCCAAAACAGTACTATATTAACGCGAAAAAAGTTTACCGTACAGCATCACAATTCACAGCAGTGTTTTCAGAATACAGATTTAGCTCGACGTGTTGCCAACTTGTTTTTGTGTTCATTTGTGTAGTGGAGTTTGACATAATCCGCATAGACGGACGGACAGAAGGACGGGCAAGAGGCGTAACGCGGCCCGAATAGGACGACCGCATAACGTGTCAGTCAGCAAGCGGCGGCTGTTGAAAAGCGTGGTCTAGCCGGTACGCAGGCGCACGAATGTAAATCCTCGACACACGGTGAGTCCGTCGCCAGGCAACGGTTATAAACACATAGTACGGACGTCGTCGGGATGGTCGTCGGCCGCAGTATTTCACGCTCGCCCGCTAACGAACTGATCAGCGTGCAGACAACACATTGCGACAGGTACCGATCGCACCGCCCGACCAGACACACTGGGAACTCGGCTTCAAGACAAAATGCGACGTTCTGGGACCAGCATGCAGAATAGACAGCGCATTAATGGACGGCGACGGGAATGTAGTCGTTAACAGCTTAGAACGAACTAACTGCCCAAGTTGATTGGCTTGACAGTAAAGTCTGCGTCATGCATCAAATAAACTTGGTGAACTCGCGAAGTGAATACTAGAAATGTTTTCGACAGACAGACGCATCAGCCGCCTTGACATGCCTCCGGCGACGACTGTCTTCTACTCTGGCATTATACATACGGTATATCCTAGTCCTGCTATCTGGCCAACAGTACGGGACATCTTCATATTCATATCAGATTAAAATGCATTACTTACGGCATTAAAATTTGGGCAAATAAAACACAAGGATTATCGGATCGTCTGCAAAATACAAGGCAAATCCGTAACTAAACTTGGTATTCTGGTTTAGTGAAAAAATTGAGCGATTTTTGCCGAACTGCAGCCTAGCAGGTCCATAACGTTTGGCGTTCACCGAACTGCCGGGCGCACGTGCATTGACTGATGGAGAGGGTCAAGGTGTAGACGTATGAATGGCATCGGGAGCTTTAATCATTTCCGGTCGGATACACCGGTCGGCCAGCCCGCGTGCGGACATTAAGGTCGCGATGACACGGCGGCGGCGGAGTTACTTTACGAGTGTGACGTCGTCCAAATCGCGCCGGCGACGTCGCGTATGTATGCTTGTGTCCCGCCCGCCATTACGACGTTGCAACTCGCGAAAAAAACACATACAAGTTTCTAGAAAACGTGAGATATGGCATGGAATACCCGCTACAGCATATAGCGGTTCTGTTTCAGGTTAAACTATTTCATACCAATTAGTGTTGTTAAATTACCGATAACAAACGTCACTGATAACTTACCGGTAATTAACGCGTATCTTACGCCTAAATTACAGATAAGTTGCCGGTAACTTACGGATAACTTACCAGTAACTTACCCGTAATTTACCGGTAATTTAAAATTACCGGTAAATTAAGTTGCCCGTAAGTTACGAGTAACTTACATAAGCTACGAGTAACTTAGCGGTAATTTTGCTCAATTTGCCGGTAACTTAGCACATTACTCAGATCTTGATTAGGTTGCATTTGTCTAGTTTTGACACGCTCTTACACAATGCTAGAATCTCGTTTGATAAACAGTGTTCTACTTCCAGTAATTGTCTTTTTCAGTACTTGGCTCAGCTTATGTCATATGCTGGTTTTTAATGCATTTCTTACTGTTCATACTACATTTTGTTTCTTTTATGCGTACTTCTTTTATGTCTGTGTTTTTGTGTTTTTATGTGTTGTTTGCTGTGTGTGTCAGTGGTCCCTTGTGGACTGATTTTTAAATAAATGGAATGGAATGGAATTACAGGTAACTTATCGGTAAGTTACCCACGACTCACAACACTAATACCAATACTGAGCTAAGTAGAACGATATGCCATATTAAACTTTGGAATACAAAAATTCCACCAATACACATGTATCGCCAAACTGGATGTATTGATGACCGTATGAAAACCATGTGCAAACTTAACATTGTGCATTAGAAACCCAAATAACGAATTAAACTACCGGGCAAGGCAGTTATTGGTATCGTTACATTTTCGAAATTTTGCATCTGAGTAGCCACCAATCCAGGATAATTATTCTTGTAAAAAGTTTTCCCATAAGACATATCCGTTAGTCACAGTACATCCGTTACGCACAGACGACAGACAGACAGACAGACACACGATCCCAAGTCTGCGCTATCTACGTTTAGCTGTACAGCACGTAACAAACTGAAGAAGACGCATGGCAGTAACGGATCGAGGAATGATCGTCAGCTCTTGCCAACCCTCAGAGCGGACGGTAAACCACTAAATGGATATATTAGCCGAAGGTACTATGCCAAATTGTATAGTGAGGACATGAACAAATAGATTAAAGCGACACGCAGGAAGTGGCTTGTTTCAGAGGCAAAGGGCGACCCAACGTCGTGTGTACCGGATGCCGGGTAAACCACGATATGATATGCGATAGGCCGCATGCAAATGAATCTAGTATACGCCGTATGCAACGCGCCAGGTTATCGTTGCGTTATCGCCTTTATTGAACGCGAACTGGTATAAAGAGGCGAGCGACTAGCAGATTTTCACATTCGAGACAAATTTAGTCATCTACGAAATCAAGCGGCGTCAATGCACTCATTCAGTTAGCTATGGTCTCTGGCTTCATGAGTTACAAGCAGGCAAGGAAACACATTCGGGAACTCCCGCAGTGACAACGTAGGCCTAATAATCACATGAAATAAAAATGCAACAGCATCAAATACTGGTACTTGAATTTTAGTCAAAAAAGTACTAGTAGGCCTAGTTAGATTTGACATCCGACTTCGAATACAAAACATTACGGCAAAACTGGAATTCAACGTATATAGGCCTTATACCAGCCTCGGGCCACCACCGCCGTCCAAAAACTAATATCTGTATTTGCACGATTTAGGAAAGTAGCCTTTAAATAGCTCGGGTGACCTGGGATAAAAATAGCTACGCGGATACCGATATTTTTTTTATTCCAGCTGCTTTATATTTGCTCCATATTTTCGCTACTCTACTGGTGACGTCAAAGCCACAGAAACGAACCGAATTGAACTGAACTGAACTAAGATCTCAGTTCATTTCACTTCATTTCTGTCGCTTTTAGCAGACTTTTAGTAAATGCAGACAGCGCAGTAACAAATCGGAGACTATAGGGCCTACACAATGTGCGAAGACTGCAGCTGGATGCGTTAAACGCAACAAGAAGAGCGCACGTCGGACGTCGGATACGTACCAGGATACCGTATATAGGCTACCAGGCGAACTGAGTGCAATATGCGGCATTTGCAGACGAACAATTGCCGCCAGAAACTTGGCCGCGAAAGCCCGCGGTTAAACCAGCCGTTCGACAACAGAGCCTGACTGGGAAAACATAAGAGAAAATGCCTACGTGTTTCGTAAAATTTTAGAAGTTGAGACTTAAAAGCACAAGTGTGGTCTGGAAGGGTAACAGAAGAAAAACTGTAAATCGGAGGAGAGACAACAGAAGGAAAGAAAAAAATAATAATGTTTAAATTAGTGGCGTATGCAGAATTTTGCAATTGGAATTGTAAACTTTTACTTCTCTTCCTTCGGCTGTCCCCCACCTTTCACTCTTTCCATTTCCGTTCCCTCCCCGAATCGAGATAGAGTCCTGCAGGAAAGAATTGCAGCACTAACAATAGCATGCTTTGTGGTGTAAGACTAAAAACGGCTAAGCAGACAACTGTACGCCTTTATATACTATATATAAAAAAACTGCAAGCAATTCATTAAATGTTCTATAAACGCTGATGTAAAACGGCAAAAATCAAAAAGTATAAGCCCGAACTAATGTATTAGCTTAGACATTTAATCTGTTCTCAGTAGCCAGGCATAAATGTCTAAGCTAACGCATAATGTTCGTGCTTATACTTTTTGTGATCTCAAGTTCAATAAAGCTTAATGCAACTGCCATGGTTTACTATTTCTAGATCCGGCGCTGTCAGGCTGACAAGCCTACTAAACTGCTATAAGAAAATTTTAAACGGTTACACAAAAATATGCCAACGACGCTTCGCCCTGGGCAAGAACGAATAACAAATTATTATACCATGCAGTTACGCAACGCCATTATCATCGGCACGACGCATGAGACAAGGCCTGAGACTATGCGCGATAGCTGAAACGAGATGTAAGAAAGGACTAATTCGAGTTGCACGACCCGAAGAAAAAAGTGCACAGCTAAAAGACGGATAAATAGACAAACCAAAACTTTAATCTCTACCGGGCACCCAACTTGATTTCATTTATACACAGCAGGCGGTAAAAACTAACTTTGCAAGTGCAACTCAAGCAAAAGTCCCCAGACAAATGCTTTGGTCACCATTTGACGTTCTCTGTGATAAAAGGTATAGATGCAGAAGAAATGTGCACTGGATAAGATAATTTCCGAGTCTGCCCTGGACGTATTGAGAAGTTCATATAGGCCTAGGACTACTCATTCTGCATACAAAATAAGCCACCGCCATACCAAGTGAGGCATGCAGGTTACAGTTACACCTACACGAGCCGTTCGCACGACACTTCGCATGCTTAATTTGTCGTTTCACAGCGTCCAGCTATCAAGATACACGCGGCGACGAAACTCGGCACACGTGTTTAATGCATACAGACTTTGACAGCTTCCCGATGACCGTTACTCCGCATTCTTCGTCACACGCGTTACATTGTCCGTATTTTAGTCGGACCTATATGAACATAAATCAGCACACACGTCGATATCACCTTTATGGGTCACAACCTTAAATACACGGTGGAGTGGAGACTTACATGCATTGGCAATGCCGCTACCCTGAAAAACGTTTTTGGCTGTAACACTGACTATTATTAGCAAGACATGGGTGAAAATTTCCGGGCCGCCAAGTCGCAGCATTTTAACGCAAGCAGTAAGATCAAAGTATAGCCACCGGTTGACCGGAGGCAGTCGCACAGAGAAGTTCTGCCAGCGACACACGGTTGACATTGTTGTCAATATTGTCTACGTTCTTATGGTTGTCGTTGCTACATTACAAGCACAATAAAACAACACGCCAGAGTAATAATTATCAGTGCAAAGTTCCGCATGCTTTGATCTCTGGATTCTGGTTACCAAAAAGCTACCAAATGAGTAGGTAATGAAGTAAATCTTTTAACGTATAAAACAGACGTTAATGCAAAGCACAAACAGCTACACACAGAAACTATACACAAACTTGAAAACACTTAAAACCACATAGTGAAACGTCAAGAGCGCCGTGTCAAAATTGTTGGGCTACCGACGATTAAGTGTAAGCTTACGGTTAGCTCATCTAGCTCCCCTAAAATGCAACTACGACTTTTGGCATTGTGCTCAGTGCACGCTGTAGCTTGTATATTAACATGTTAGCTAGTCTTCACTCGCCAAAAAGTTGTAATAAATATTTATAAATGTTTTCTCCATAAACATGCGTTTTAACGTTGTTAAAAAACAACACGTTCGGGTTCAAGTCGTTAATTCTGTCCATGCTAGTAATTGCAATTGTATAGCGATGTACGAGCTAATAGCTACATGTACCTGAAGACATTTGCGTCTCACAAGTCTCTCTTCGTTTTATATCCAATTGTTTATCTGCTGATAAGCTGTTTGTGCTAGAATTAAATTATAGGCATAAAAAGAAAGGCAAAACCCAGCTGCATACAATTTTTACAGTTGCTCTGTCGCAAAACTAAGCTTTGATGTTAAGGAAATCAATTACTAACAATAATAAAAAAATAAACTGCATTAAAAGGGTTCTTCCAAACGGTTCCAAGAAGAACCATCCTGGCTTACATTTCATTAATTCTGTAAAGTTCTTTAGAAAGTTCTTTAGAAGGTTCTTCAAAAAAATTCCACGAAGAACCATTATAGTTTTTGCATTAATTATGAAAGATTCTTGTAAAAGTTCTTAAAAAGGTTCTCCCTAAGGGTTGCGCTTGGAACCACTTAATGTTCTTGCATTAATTAATAATTATGCAAGGTTCTTCAAAAAGTTCCATACCTGGTTCTGCTAGAAGGTTCCATATAGAACCCCAAAAGATCCCAAATAGTTACCAAGGCATTGGACTATTTAAGGTTCTACATAACTCTGTCGGGAGAGTGCACGCTAAGTAGCAACGTGAATCTCCATACACAGAGCGCGTACGGTACGTGCATAAATTACTAGTATACCTGCGGACCGATAGCGCGAGATAACGCGTTGTCCTACGTCAGCCTAGCTTACATGCACACAATGTGAATCTAATTACTTAGCATCGAACAGCTACGTGGTTTAGCTGTCTAGACTGCGCGGCTTCGTGGAATGTGGAAGGCTGAAGAACTTAGATAATGAGCTGCGTTTGCCGGGAACAGGCCCAATAATGGTGGATCTTAGTGATGATTCATCGCGTCTGCCTCCATGTGGATGCACGGGCAATTAAGCCCCTTTATATAGCATACTCCGTCTGCTAACAGACACTACTGGTTCTGCTTCTTTTCGAGTATCTTGTCGTTTCTGGTCTATCGACTCTCCTGTAATTTGGAACTCGCCAGTGTAGAATGCTTGCTATGGCATATACGCGAGTGATTCATTCTTTACAAATACTCAGCATGCGAATGTTCATACATTCACAACAGTTAATTTTTTTCGTTTTTTTCATATCATAGTTCTTCCTTAAGATTAAGCTGCTATCCCTATTGATGTTTGCCAGAAATACACTGTTGCACACTCTAAATCTGAAACAAACAATAATCAACGTACATTCGCAATGAATTCAACTGTGCGCAAATTTACGTCACAAACAATGGGCCTGAGTTTAAGCTGAACTTTATTTTCCAGTAATGTACAAATCCTCTTGCGAGTAATGTCCGCTAAAGTACGATAGCCGACAAAAGAGTCGTCAATCTGTATTTCTCTTATTTTTATCTTATTTCGTCACGTATCGTGGTCGCGTATGCAAATCGTCACTTCAGCAAACCGCGTAAAAATTTACTGATCGAGCTGGACAGTTCGATTTGGACAAGCCAGATTCGATGGTAATCGGATTGATAATAAACGAAAAAAATACAGTCATACATAGCAGTCTACAGTGTCTCAAAAAACGTCCCACTTTGTAATTGTCCATATATTTGACAAATATTAACCGATTTTTTATAAATTTTTTGACTGGCACATTTTTCGGACAATTGGCAATAAAGCTGTTATTGAATATCTCACCATACCTTAACTGCGTCGTTACGAACTTACGACACCTTGTGAAACAAATGCAAGAGAAAAACTAACAATACTAGGCATCAAGCGTGTTGGAAGACGAAAGACACTTCAGACCAAAATTGTGGATATCTGGCGTGTTAAACGGCGTGTTTGTTTGGCCTTCGTAGTTTAGTAGGGCTACCAGTGCATCCACAGTGGTCACGTTCTCTTCAGCACCTGCATGCTTCATTTTGCAGTTCTCATGCCTTTGTTCGGTGCTTTCTGTTTTCCAAATCTTTTTAGTAACGTCTCCCAGTCCTGCCCTGTTTCTGTTTATTTTCAGAAATTCCGCCAGAATTCTCTGCGAACTGTATTTTTCTAACTCGTAGAAGTTCTTAGTTAAGGCCTTGTCCCTATTACTGCTACTTGTCCACAGAGTTTGCGAGTAAAAAATTGTGAAAATCGGTCAATATTTGACGAAGATATGAACAATCACAAAGTGGGACGTTTTTTTGAGACACAGTGTAGGAAGTATCGGAAAAACATATTACATGCAGTCAACTAAAATAATGCTGCGATCACAAAATACAAAGCTACAGGCAGTGGCACTCGCTCAAAGTTGAAACATCTACAAAGGACTGGATTTCTTACCTATCATAGAGGCGTCCGTGTGTGACACGGACAGACGGACGCTTCTATAGGTAAGACGTCACGCGCTTAGCACTACTACGTATACGTATACGTGCTGTCACGAGTGAAACGGCGTGTGTACGTCTTTTTTGCCTAGCATATGGAGTGCATTTTTTGCAGTAAAACTAATAAAATTCATACTCAATGTATGCATTTAAGGGGGTTTTCATGCGAAAAAAAACCGTTTGCTTCCGGGGCTGTGCCCCGGCGACAGGCTTCTCCCCAAGAAGTCCACCTTTGTTTTCGGCTTTCGGCCACAATTTTTTGGCCTTTGGGGGCTAGTTCGCCTTTTGTGACTCCAATTTCTGGCTATGCCTACGTAAGAATAAGTAACAATAAACAATAAATAACGCCAGGGGAGTTTAAGCCATAGAAACCTAATTAAAGCAAACACTACAAGAAAAACCACGAAAGGTTTTATGGAAATTAGGGGAAAGTTGAATATTATTATTATTTTGCATTTTTCATAATATTTACAATATCTGGCAACCAGAAGGGTTCTGTGACGCTTAGAATGCACCAAATTTGTTTTTCGCCAAGGCTCCGCCCCGGATCCCACTGGGGGAGCTCATGACGCTCCCTCAGAGTCCCCAGTCGGCTGGGGAGAGGGATAATTTCTCCCCATTCCCCTCCCGTCGACGCCTGCGGCGCCTCACCTTGAGTTTGGGGGGTTGCTCCAAGGACTTAGGAGTATAGACGCTCTTGAATAACGCTTTTTATCGCATGCAAGTCAATCTCTATGGCAGTCTTTGTATTACTGCTGTATTTCTATACTCTTATGGTCATATAAAAAACGAAATTTAGCACAGAATCCACGAAAATACGTCATTTTGACTTAAAGTCTAAAAAAGTTTTCTGGGGAGGGGAGGGGTCTAGGGAGGGGGCCCACACCCCACTCCCCTTAGCGCCTTCGGCGCTCGACCTTGCCTCCAACTTCAACTCCTGGATTCGCCTATGAACTTACATGTGTGTGTGTGTCATAAAATGCTTACCGCAAAGCGATATGGCGCGACGCTTGCGACGACCCGAGCTGGCTACGACGACTGCGACAAAATGATGTTCACTATCGGGAAAAACACGACGCGATCCAGTAAAACGCGATAAATCCAGGTGTGAGAAATTCTTGTCCGACGCGTAAACAGTCGGAACGGTTTATTCGCCACCGGTCGATTTAACCGCGGGCGTACGATCGCTCGGTCGCCGCAGCTAACTACATGCAAGGAGCTTTGCGAGGGGACATCGTCGCTCGTTGAATGTGGTCGTTCTGCCAGTCAGCGAAACGGGCGATCGGACGGACGGTCAGTGGTGGTATGTCTGCCGCCGGTCATTTGCTTGTCACTAGCGCCACGGTCCGTCGAGTCAATTACAATCTTTGCGTCAATTACAGACACAACTAAGCGGTCGCCTGAATGCCGGCGTAATCACCGCGCATTCACGTCGCGAGGCTGACTGTTCAGTTACCTCACCGATTACATTGCATTTCACAGCTTTCACATTGTTAGCAGTTACAATATTCAGCCGCTAGTTTCCACTTGCAAGTTAAACACAAGAATCGCTTATTTAGACCATTACGAATAACGACAGTCTCGAAAAAGAAAAGAACGATAATTAAATTACGCAAAAAATGAACAAATGCGCGTTAGTAAAGACAGCATTGCAATGTTTTTACAAATCATTCTGATTTTATAACAGAATAAGCATCAGTTTAACCCGTGGATAAAGTGAGATATAGAGGCCTAGACCTAATGGGAGTTGTGCGTCAGGCCTACATCGTCTACCACAAAAAAGTAAGCCACGTTTTCTCATAACTTAAAATGTCACGCTATGTATCTATGAACGAAATAAAATGATGATGATGATGATGATGAAATATGGACTGTTTTTTTAATAAATTTTTTAACCACTATACATTTACAGATAAACTGCAAAACAAGGAGGAATAAGTCAGATCACCTCCCCTCAAGTATGTTTTGCTTTACCTTAAATGTCAAACTGCACAGATTTTCAAAACAGCCAGAATAATGTGAACACCTCAGTTCAAAGATGATTGATAAGTTAAAGTAGGCCTATTTCCATTTGGTACAGTTTTATTTTTATCTCACTGATTTTTCTCAGTATTGCTTGGATCATTTATTATTATTATTACTAGAAATTTGGGGCAAAGCCCAACGTGAGTCTGCCCGGCGCCCTAAGTCCGATTGGGGAAAATAGAGGGAGGGGGATAAAATTTCCCCGGCATCAAAGTCACGTGGCCCGAACTCAAATGCATTGGTATACGCCGAACGCGCATTGTCGACTTAGGGTAGGTCAACATGAGCGCTTATAACTTTGTTCGTAGTGGACCGAATTTCACAAATTTTTTTTGTTCAACGCCCAAAAGATCGTACTCGTCAACGCCGTTTAGATTTTGTCGCTATCTTCATCGGTTCCAGAGATATTTGCGCTCAAACTCGAAAGTTGTCGTAAATCGCACCGATTTTTGCACGTTTTTTGCCCTCCCAAATTTTAAGGGGGCGGTGCCCCAAAAAGTTGTACTTGCGTTAACACCCCCACCT
>Ga0209367_1005429_pt1 | contig 17667 bp, 12 predicted proteins | sample WorMetLIZISLAND2_FD_187412 | JGI IMG/M metagenome (GOLD analysis project Ga0209367, IMG submission 187412) | Marine gutless worms symbiont microbial communities from Max Planck institute for Marine Microbiology, Germany - Olavius geniculatus... ... | reverse complement strand
CTCCTGTCTTTGCGAAATCCTGCTTTCGTCCGCCATGTGTTCTTCTATCTGTGACCTCAGTCTTTCTGTTATATTAGTCTATATTATTCTATAGAATTTTAGAATTTCTATTTCTATATATATTATTCTATTATATTACTCTCTATATTAGTGCGCAATTTAGTTCTGCTTTTTTATTCATTGGAGTCAGTTTCACTTGTGTTTCAATTGAATAAACGTACGGATGTATTACCAGCCGTGTAATGTAAGAAAAGCATCTTACTTGTTGTTTATATGAGTCATTATTATGGATGGTAATAAACCACATTTCTGCGATGATCTGCCATTTGCTTTCCATTTCTGCACATCAGTACTGGTTTACGTACTGCTTGATAACAGAGGCACATCTATTTGAATAACTAGACCATAGTTGTTACCTGGCAGTGACATGATAGATGGGGATGTGGATTTGAACCTGGAATCTGTTGATTTCAAGTTTTTGATGCCATAACCACTATGCTACGGAACTATACTCATTTAGTTTGTCACACTGTTCTTCACGATAAACATCTACATGTTTCTAACTGGATTAAACATAGAGTATATATTATATAATTCATGTATGTTTGTTATTAAATTTAGGATTGTTCAAATTATGGTATGAAGAGTGTACTAAATACTAAGGTTCATAATATCAATATGTCTGTACGTGGTTGAGCAGACATCTTCATCGTGAGGAAACGGTGAAAGAGGATGCAAGTCGAGGCATCGCTGCACTGAGCTCAGGACCAAAGCTTGACCTTGGTTTCAAGGAAGGCCAGACAATTACTATCAATGTGCCGGTATGGAGAGTTTGTAGTCGGCGCATTTTGTGCTTTGATTCTCTGACTTGCATTGTTAATGTCTGTTATGGTCTAATATATATACTGTTTTCAACATATCATGCTGTATCATGCCTTAGCTGCTTTGATGCTGTTCTCATCTAATAGATGCTTTCCAAGTCTTGCTCATCCATGTGTCTGTTTATATTTTATCTGTTCTCATACATGCTCTTGTCTTGAAAACAAAAAGGTGTAGAGAAACCAGAATTGATGTCAAGAACTTTTCCTTCAGCTGCAGTAAGTAGTGTGTCAATTTTTAGTTCCAAAGATCAAAGGCAAGGATCCAGTGGCAGTAGTAGTGGTAGTGTTGTAGTTGTTGTTTTAACTGTTAGCAGTAGTAGTTGCTGCAGCAGCAGTTTCTACTTAGTAGTATTAATAGTTGGTCTAGCAGTAGTGTTAGTTGTAATTGCTGTAGTATTCATTGTTGTAGTATTCGTTGTAGTTTATCAAGGCAAAGACATCTGCAGATGGATCAAGCAAGCCACCTCCCATGTCATCATCATCTAAACTGCAGTAGTAGTAATAGCAGTATTTATTGTGTGCAGTGTACAAGGCAACGAAGTCAGTGGACATCATCTAACCCACGATCTGTTGTCGTAGTAGTATGGTACTGGAACAGTGATGTTGAAGTGTTTATTGTGTGCTGTAACAAGGCAAAGAAGTCAGCAGATGGGTCAGATATGCCAGCTCCCCCATCCTCATCTAAGCCGCGATCTCGAGGCACCGGTACTGCGTCTGGCGTGGCTGTATTACTGCCCCCTCCGCCCGGTGCTGGTACGCGGGTTGCCCCCGGCTCAAAGTTCCCACTCACTCCAGAGTCGCAGTCAGCTTCTCGGTCTCAGGGTGCCACTTTTACAGCAGCACCACCACCTGTTAACAGCTCTACAGGTACTTGTGGTTTTGTATGAGTACTGTGGTCCTATGGTGTGGTGGTTACCATTGTCTGTCTGTCGTTCGTCACGTATGAACTGGGTGAACTCTCTCAGTGTTCGTACCATGATGTCATTACCCTAAGCTTTGTCAAAGTCAAAGTCAAACGTGGATTTACATAGTGCATTATCGTTACAATTAACCTCTAATGCGCCTGGCGGCTGAGTATGAATACTGCATGTTTATAGTGCGCGCTGGGGGCGAACGGCAACAGGTCTGGTGATGGTAGTGCTGGTGCAAACTGTTCATCAGATGGTAGTTATGTTGACTGTTAATGCTGGCATTCGCTGATGACTGTCAGTTGGCTTTCACAATCCATCGTTGCACAGGGGTCGATGTGTGTACATTTTGTGCACACTGGTCAGCAATGCACACCATCACGATCGAATGTGTAAGTCGCAGACACGCATATGCCTGGCCACGGCAGCCTGGTCTAGCGACACGCACGTCCAACATTCCGGCCAGCACATGTATACAGCAAAACATCATACACTGCGAAACAGCGATGGATGAAACATGGCGTCAAATCAGCAAACTGGTACAGCCAAACGGACCACCAGATGTAGCACTACGACAATGCAAAGTATCATGTCACAAAACGCACTCATGCCGTAGCAAAACACTAAAACATTCCACACTTCTCTTAAGATGCCTCATGCTGCAAGCAGCGCACAACATTACTATTTATAGCTACTACTATTTAATATTATTGTTGTTATGTAGTCGTTATATACGAGGCCCGTTTAGTACGTGGATAGGCAGCAGTGGCTTCTATCCTCTCAAATCTGGAATCAAATCGGGTGCAACTTCCCCCCCACCCCAGTTTTGGGCTGAGGTTCTCCCCCAATTTCTGACATAAGTTTACCCCTCCATTTTAGGCTTTTTTTCCTCTAGGGAGAAAGTTTTGTTACGGGTGCAGTTTTTCCGGTGAAAAATGGAGGAAATTAAAAAATAGGGGAGAAGTTTTGATCTACAACCTTATCAAAACTTTCCCCTTAGCCCTATTTTTACTGGGCGGAAGCTGCGCCCAGCAGGTACAGGGATAGATGGGTGGACTATGGACAAGTAAACTGTTTTAGTATATCACCAGCTACCAGCCAACTCGGCTTTTTACTCTTTTGAGATGAAAAAAATGAATATCTTAGTTCGGAGTTTAGCAGCCTGCCAGATGCTTATGCTACATTTGACAGATGAACTATGTGAACTCTTGTTTTGCTATGATGACAGCACCATAAAGATTAGCATATATATTGTTATATTATTATTGCTTTTGGGTGGCATCACAGCAAGCCATTCCACCTATTGTGAGACATTTCTCTGTAGCATGGTCTGTCTGTCTCTCTGTCTGTCGTCTTTCACATTTATGCCCTGTGGTTATTGCCTAAGCTGTTGATGATGATAATCTTTATGGACATTAACAGACACACCACTGTTGAACACAATTACCAACAATTGACGAGCATAAAAAAACTGTAAAATATATAGATAAGATTGCACTCACCGGTATTGTTTATTTTAGAGTTCATTGGATTCAGATGCCATTTAACAGGTACATTCGTGGATTCCAATGACACATAGTGTTAGATGGTAGACCCTGGCCCACAGGGGCAGATGGGATTTGTGGTTTAAACCACAAGGCAAAAGATGCAGTTGCCACCTGGTGAATGGAAACAAGGAGTTGCGTGGATTGGTGACAACAGTTTCTCCTAATACCAGACTGTTTTGGACTATTACTATTGTTACGCGCGAAAGCAGCTACTGCTTTCAGCACATCTTAGTCATCACAATTGTGTTCGTCTGTCTGTCTGTTCGTCCTTCACATGGGTGGATCAGTCAAAAACGGTGCAAGCTATAATCACCAAATCTTCACTGTCGGTTGCCTGGAAGACTCTAGTTTCAGGAACCGTAAAACTTTTCCATAAATTCAAAAGAGGTTACCCCAGATGAGGGCACTAAATGAAAGAGGGTAGGAAAAATTTGTGATTTTTAACCAATAAGTTGCTGTATCTCAGTAACGGTGCGAGATAGGGCCTAGGTTACTATTAATCACAAATAGGAAGTCGTACACTGGCTCTTGATTGGCACCGAATTCCATGACCTTGAATGCTAAAACAGGGGTTTTTATGGATTTTTGGCGATTTCGGGCTGCAAGACGCATTTCAAAAGCGAAATGCATGAAAACCAGTTAAGATAGACAGCTGTGTATGAAATTTTCACTATTGAACGTAGATTTCGACGGTCCAAGTCTCGATTTTCTGGGTTCAAGGAAACCTGCGCTTGAGGGCATCAAAGAGCAGTACCCCCATAAAAGTCGTTATTTTACCGTTGTTGGCCAGTCTTTCATGAAAACGGTTGCAGATAGGCATGGGCATGCTACCTATCATGACAAGCACTAATGACGAGCTTTTCAGTCGTATCAACATCGAGGACTTTGAAAGACCCTGAACTTCCAAAAAAGGGGTTTTTATTGATTTTTGCGATCTTAGCTGCAGCACACACTCCAAGAATGAACTGCGACAAAATAGCTGGAGATAGACGGACAGTTTGCGAACAGGAACTGCTATAGGCTTTTGCACGTCTCATGAGCATTAGCTCAAATTTCTTGTTGTTGTTACAGGGTCATCGGATTTGCTGGTGGACTTTAGTTCACCTGTATTGGCATCATCGTTCAGTGCTCCCCCGCAGTCCAGCGCTGGAGCTGATTTGTTTAACTCAGACTGGGACACATTTACTGGGTATTTCTACTTGCAGTCTGATTTGTTAATAGTTGTTGTTTTACGCTCAGTTTTAGAAATATTTTACCTGTAGCTGTAGTTATCGTTAACATTTTTTTTGTTGGCATTTTTTGTTCTAGTTTTATTTTTGTTAACGAAAATTGCACTATTACTTATATTTTTCTTCAGTGCTGTGATGGAGGCAGATTTACTCAGTATTTTTGCTGCATTTTTGTCATCATTTGCTAGTTGCTTTAGTCCTTTTTTAGGTAGAAAGGACAGCTTTTAATCTGCAAAAACCAGCTATAGCAATATCTAACCTAATTTGTATCAATGCATGAAAATTTAGCTTGGGATGTAAAGAGGCAGATTTCAGTGTAAACTAGTGTCTAGGTGAGGGAGATCAACTTAGCCCTGTCGGCCTTGTGGCATGGGAAAGACTTCACTTGTCAGACTGGGGGTAAGGAAAAAAACCTTATTCCTCACGAATGACTTTAGAAAAAGTTTACATTATGTATTTGTCATAGGTCCTGCTGATGCATGCATGTGTATTGTCTGTGTTCTGCTGTCAGGGCTGCTACCGTTCTGCCTCCGTCAACAACAAGTACCAAGCCTGCTGTCTCCCATGATCAGAACTGGGTCAGCTTTGACTGATCTGTTTTTCCACTCTCTAATAACCTCCCATGAGTGACATACACACATATGATATATGCACTGTGTCTGGAAAAAAGTAAGTAAAGCAAGTAAGTAAAGCTCTCGGTTACTGTATATTTGCTTAACTGTTAACAAACAACATCTGATTCTAGCAAAATTTTACACCAACAATGCACATCCATTTCCAATCAAGGTGCCAAATTTCAGTTCAGTCTGCCGTAGCAAACAGTAGTTACAGCGGCTTTTGTAAGTTTACTCCAAAACACTTCAGCTTCAGGTCTTTGTGGATGATGTCATCTACGAAAACCTGAATGTTTTGGGGTGGCTTTACAAAGCCACTGTAAGTATTGTTTGTGTAACTATCATAGTTGACTGAAATTTGACACTTTGATTGCCAATGGATGATGATGCATTGTTGTTGTAAAATTTTACTAGAATCAGATGTTGTTTGTTGACAGTTACGCAAATATACAGTAACCGAGGACTTTACTTACGTAACGCCATATTGGTAATGGAGATATTTTGTTATGAATATTCAATGATTAATGACTGCTAAGAAATCATATTTTTCAACAAAATTTGATGATCACTTTTTGCAATTTATTGGGGATCAAATGTACAAAAGTTTATTCAAATTCGTTCAGATTTGACATTTTTGTAGCACAATGTCTAGAGGGTTACTTTTTCCAGACACAGTGTACATGTGTATAATGAAGGTTTAACATGTTGTGTCTTGGCCATATCGTTCCCAAGGTTTATGTGATTGACAACTAGACAGAGATGGTTATCATCATTTGCCAATATGTCTTTCTCCATTGCTACAGTAGTTGAGTTGAACTGTGGCTCTGTTATTTTTGTGATTGATGAAGATTATTGCACTCGGCACAGCTAATAGTAATACTAAAGTATTCAACAACAGACACTGAAACTAAATATTCTCCGACTGTGCGTATGATGCAAATATGTTTTAGATAGCAGTTTTATGCAATAATTGGCTAAATCGTAAATAGTGAACCACAATGCTAACATTAAAGTTAACCTTGGTTTTAGCCTGAATCATTTTCCTGATGATTTAAGTACCAAATTTGTCACTTATCATGTAATGTTAGAAAGAGGTGATGTTTGCAAACTTCAAAATGCATAAATAGTCGAAAAAGTGAGCAGAAATAAACTATTGAGGCTTCACGTTGTCTGCGCTGTTGATGATCTAACTTTGAATGTGCATATGCAGTAATGCAGGCATGCAGAAAATAAAATCATTGTCATCTGTTGTTATAAGCTTCGGCAAAAGTTGGCCACCTCGTTAGCTTTCTGCATCATTTCATAGATGACCGCACCTGCACCAATCGTAGCATTAATAAACCAGCTGTGTCATTTTATTTATGTACGCTACTTGTTTCTGTTGCACCGTCGACATTTTTCAGTGAGTGAGTATTTTCTGGCTGTGGCATTTGTGCATAATACTTTTTGTGATTCAAGATTCTTGTATGAGTGGGCGTAGGTCCTTAGAACAGCGGCACTGGAGCAGAGTTTGTGGCATGTATATGTTCGTTGCACATCATTTTGATTTTTGAAAATCCTTGAAATCTATTTGAGAGTGTAATTTGGTTTCTTTAGCTTATGTTATTTTAGTTTCAGTATGTCCAGTAATCAGTGTCGACTAGCTGTGTCATTTCCGCAACCCGTCAAGGAAGGTTTCTGCATTTGCTTTGCCCCAGTAGCTAGATTAATTGGGAGCTATGTTCCTGGATATGATGATGAAGGAAAAGGGGAAGGGAGCAAAATGGGAAGTAGCATGATTTTATACGTTTATGAAGACTGTCACCTGTCGGTGTGAAATAATAGTTTGTGACTATTTCTGCTCCTGTTGTGACCTGTGAAGTGTTTAGTTTCTTCTCAGTATCATGATGCAGTTTTGTTTGTTCATATTTGTGAATTTGCCACTGAACTGAAGAGCTGCTTTGCTGCAGTGACGAGATGTGCCGTGTTGTGCTGATGACGTACTGTAGTTCGTTTATCGTTCCTTGTTCATATTGTTTGCGTGAATTTCGTGATTTACTTCCTTTATGAATTGATTACTTTGATCAAATACAGACTTGTCAATATTTCTGTTGATTACATTAAATTAAATTCAGATTTTTGGAACATACTTTTATTTTAGACAAGATAGTAGTCTTCATTTGTTATGGTTTACTTTTGACCATTTGTGATTGTCATTAATTTTAAGCACCTGGTCTACTGAAAGCTCAATGGGTTAAGTGCAATGATATTGGGCAAGTTCACTTTTTGAGTTAGCCTTTTGACTCAAGACTTGCTAAGCCAAAGCTGAAGCTGAATGCTAAAGTCTGTACTTAGACCAAAGTTCAACTAAACTTTGGTCTAAGTCGACCAAAGTTTATACCAAAGCGATTAAAAATGGTGGAAAAATCAGTAAACCTGACAGGAAATAAATCAACCAGTAACGCTTGGACTTGCTTATTTAATTGCATGCAAATGACGTAATTACGTAACGTTTTGTGTCATTGTGTAGTAATTACGGCGTTTATTTTTGGTACCAGACTGCTTTAATTTAATTTAATTTTAGGTTAAGCTCATTTTTGTGTTTTTTTTCTGTAAAGGTTAAACTTTCTGTTTATTGTAAAGTTTAAACTTACCGTTCCATTATTATGTGTTTGTGTGCATTCTGCCTGCAAAAGCCATCCCCGAAATGACCTATACTGTTTCAGGTGGGACATTAAACCCTACTCACTCGCTTTAATTTACTAAATTATCCATACTTATAGGACTGTAAATAGTTGTCATGTTTTTGCTCAGCTAAAGTCAAAAGTTGAAGTGGATTTTGGCTCAGGGAAAGTTTAGCCCTAAGGGCTAAAGCTATCTCTTTCATGCAAATCGTACCGACTTTGGCTAGGTTGGTTCAGCTAAACTTTGGTCTAAGTAGGTACTTAAGTAGGTACTTAGACCGAAGTTTGGTCTAAGTCAGTTGACTTAGACCAAAACTACTTAGACCAAACTTTCGAAATCACTTCACTTTTTGACTGAAGTATGTACTTAGACCGAAGTTTAGGCTAAGCGAAAGGCTTAGCGAAAGTCTAAGTCAAAAAGTGAAGTCGCCCTTATTGCATTAGTTAGGTGGTTATTAATCCCAAAATTTTAAATGATCCACTACATTCCGTATTCCGAAATGGTGCAGTATTCGGGATTGCATAATCTGACGTAAGCCGTCTTGTGTATGCATAATTCTGTTTTATACCATGCATTAATCTGTTCAGATTAATTTTTTTACCAGTTACTAGCAATTAATGTAGGTATAAATGTGACTGTTGATAGTACTGCACTAAGATTTCTGTCTTAAGTTTGTAACTGGCTGGTGATTAAGCATGTCTGTTTACCACTGGCTTTACTTTGAACTAGGCATTGTTTTTAATGCTTAAAATAGATTTATCAGGGTATCAATAACTAAAAGCCAAAGAATTGGTTGTACAACAGTAACAACTTTTGTTGCACTCATTATAAAATTTCTTAAAGAATATATTGGCGTTTATACTCGAACAAGGAACAAGTGCTAGACAAGAAGCCCAGCTGTCCCTAGGATAGCTGACCCCTACTTGTCAATGACCTTCAAGGTCATTGATTTATATGTCATTTAGAAACCAGTGTGCCACTTCCTATTAGTGATCAATAGCAACCTAGGCTTTATCTTGCACCGTTTAGCCACTCTACATCCGTTACGGACGGATGACAACAGCTCGACCTTTTTACTTAAGTACGGTCAGCTAAAAAGTATGCAGCTGACATAGTTCAAGCAACGGCCAAAACACAAGTAAAAGCGGTTGTTGCAATCAGTTAAGTTGCGTGCGTTGCGTTGGATGGGAGAAAACTTCGCGTATTGCAAATTTATTGTGTTAGCCAAGTTTAGCGTACCGGCAAGTATGGCCCGTAACCTACCTCCATGTTTCTACCTGTTTCTGTGCTATTCGTGTTGTAGTAAGATCTGTGTGTTTACGTTTTGTTTTCTTATGTCACTTCTGAATTTAGGACGTTAATTTTTGTACTTTCTTGAAAGATGACTGCGCGAATTTTGTTGCGAGACGGCGTATCTCGGCAGGCCATGTCAAGTGGAATTCGCCATGAAATAACCGATGTAAACCTAGACGAACGCGTGTCGGTCCTTCGAGCCAAAGCGGCTCTTCTTCTCCAGCTAAAAGCCGAAGAAATCGGTTCGTATTGAGAATCGGCTTACAATTAGACAAAATATTGTTTTAGAGGCTTTTAGTAAATTGAGTCCTGAGGATGGCCTAGACATTTGGCTAGCTTTAAGTCAGTTCATCTCGGAGTTAACCATTTTTTTTGTTAGTTTTGCATCTGTGCCAAGTTATCAAAACTAGTGGGTGCTTATTAATAGGGTAAAAATAGGAAAAAAATTTTGTCTAACTTTTGGCTAGTTCACGTGATCACTAAAGGAGGTCAGGTGGTGGGCTTGGTATGGCTTGGAAGTCTAGTGGTTAGCGTGTTAGTGGTTAGGTGGGCTTGGTGTGGCTTGCACTCTCAAGTAACAACCTTGGGCAAGTTGTTCGCACACCACAGCCCGTTGGTGCGATGCCCAAGTTTGGGGGCCCTGCTGACTAAATATCCAAATCCAAAATCCAAATCCAAAATCATACAATCCCACATAGCACAGTTATGCTCAGCCTATAGTTGGGGTTTGAGAGGTTTTATTTGTTACTTTTAAGCCTGAAGTCAAAGAAATTCAAAACATGAAATGTCTTCGTTTGTCGCCAAAGTACGAAATTTTGACCACTTTGATCTTGATTGTGTTGATGAGATTGTAGGCTTTGTCAAATTGCTGATTCATGCTATTCCTACATTATTGCTGTTTATTATGGTATGATCCAATTTTTATGATAGTACATGTTATTAGTGTTCCCTTGTTCTCATTTTTTATGTTAAAATAGCTGCTGTAGGTCCATCTGATGACACATGTTTTTGAGTAGGTTGTGCAGTCCACATCATGCAGCATGAACTTACATAGGTTTTCACTGTTTGTGTGCTAGATCTGGTATACTGTGGACGTGTGCTTTGTGATGATATGTCATTGGCATCGTGTGGTATATCTGCCAGTTCCACAGTTCTTGCACTGAAGAAAACACGTTTCCCTGAACCCACACAGGCAACTGGTATGTCATTACTTTATCATTGTGCTACTTTGAGTTTCATTTTCTACGGTTCTTACTGTACAGCATATATGTCATAATTGATTTGTGTTGCCATTCTACATAGCAAATTATTGCGGTGCATCCAAAACCAGTGCCGCAGTGGCACTTACTGATAAGTAGCTGTTAGTGATGGTGAGGAAATGATAAATGCACTTCAACCAAGTTGCTGTTGGTAAATAATAGTTGATCACATGTAGTGTTTTGAGCAGTGTCACTAAAGCACCCAACATTGATGTCATATTATCATAAGTGATAATTAGATTTGTGTATCTGTTGAACAGTTATCTGCAGCCATTGTGCTGTTTCTGAGCAGGTCAGCAGTTAGACTCAGCAACAATGCACCGATTGTTAACATCTGTCAGGGCTGTTCGAACACACCAAAACTTTCGGCCAACTGTAAGTGTCTCGTGTTCAAGGTCGTTTTTCATTGCATGCTATAACATCATGTTATTCTGTTGTTTGGTCATTTTCATGTTCGTTGGTTCACTGTAACAGAAATTATGGAACTGTGTACTACGATGTTTATAAGTGTTTGTCATTTTTGTCTGCAAGCAACATTGTTCTTAGTAAGTTAGTAATGTAATTTACATTTGCAGTTTTGCTATGCTAAATGGACTTGATTTTTTTCTATCATTATATTATATATAATCAGTTACTGTCAGCATTGTAGTGGAATGAAATTCTTTTCTATGTGCTGATGTGCTGTTAAGAAACTACTTGCCCAGTGATCTGTTGTTTGCATAGATGTAAAAAAACGTTTTTAATGTTTTTTTATTCTTGCCACATTTTTTTTGTTTTCTAACGTTTTTTATTTTGCTCAATGTTTTTTATTTTAAAAAAACGTGCATTGAAAATTCCATCAAAAGCTTTGTGATGCACATTTAGGACCACAGAAACCGTCATAGTGATGTAGTTTACTTAGTTAGTCCAAATATACTAAATGAAAAGTTTTCTAACAAGTATATTTGGTTAGTTTAATGCTATGGTCTTATGACCTCACAGTTGAATTAAAATTAAATGAAGTTTCTGTATCTAAACAATAATTTCAGGTATAGGCCTACTGTACTTACAGCATTAAGCATTAGGCATTAGGCAAAAAGTTGAACAAATTATGGCCAACGTTTTTTATTCAACGTTTTCAAACATTTTTTATTCTTGCCACGTTTTTTACGTTTTTTTAACGTTTTTTTATTTTTCCTGGAACGTTTTTTACATCTATGGTTGTTTGTGTTATCGTTGCTATGTCAGCTGGAAGCAGCATTGTCCAATCCGTCAACTGTTCACAGCATTGTGCAGGGCAGTCGTGAACTTGCAGCTGATCCTATTGCCATTGGTCTGACAGTTTTATCATTTTATGATTCATATCTATCTTTGTGATACCATTTTGGGGCATTAATTTCCCTGGTTCAAGTTTAAAAGTTTAGAAATATCTTTGCTACTGTTGACATTTTGACAGTGGCTGCCCGAGATGCTGCTGCTATTTGTGCTGTAGCAGTATGCGGACTTTACAGTGTTGAGAAAGACAAGATCAAGTCTGCCGATGTGAGAGAACTGTGCAAGACAAAAAGCAATTTTGAAGACGTTTTCATTTTACATATAACCATTAACCACAACTTAGACTAAGACTTTAAGACCAAGGCTGCCGTATTTACTAGGTGAGAGAACCATGATCTGTCTCAGTTCAAAATAGAAGAAAACACATTTTGTCGGAGTTTCATGTATTTTGAGTGCTGCTAGTTGTTTGCTATTGCTGTTGTGGTGTGGTGTCTTTGATGTCGTCTGCATTAGTATTGTTGTTACTACATATTGCAGCTGAGGAGTGTTTGTGATGATTGTTCGTTGTGTTCAGCTTTGCTCGGTGATGCCGATCTGTTGATGCTTACGCTGTCCGACTCTATAGCAAGATTGCGGTATCACACTTTTGCTGCTTACTATCACCAGAATTATATGAATTTTCATCTATGTGCAATGCTGATGATTTTTTATTAGTTCTATAATTTATATTGTGGGCATGGTGAAAAAGGTGGTTTATTGCAAAAGTCTGTTCCATCTTTGCATTTTGATATTTTGGTAAGACAGAAAAGGAGGAAATTACGCTTGTGATTGAGTTTTGGAAAAACCAATGGATTTATGATGTCTGATCATAATTAATCAGTGATTTAGAACTGAAGCAAATGTTACTTGTTGAAGAGTGAACAATGCATTTTTTCAAAAGTAGGCTTTGGAGATTGTTTAACAGGAATTTATGCTGACCACCGAGGCCAACTATTGTGTGTGCCACCCAGTGACTTGCATCATAGCATTGAAGCACGAGTCTGTAATAACAATAACAACTATAGTAAAAAAAACATGCCACCAACTTTTGTCAATATTTTTGCTATTACATATTGATCAGTTTTCAAGATTCTTTCACTGGCCTGCTCTGTGGAAAATTTGCAATAGAACTGTCTGTTAAGATCCCAGCAGACCTCAAAACTACACACCCTAACTCAGAGCTACAGAGCATCCAAGAGTATGGGATTGCACACAAACACACTTGACACATTTTAACCCAAGCCATACAGGCTAGTACTTAATTTTACTACCCCAGAGGGATGGAAGGCTGAGTTGACTTGGTTGTTATTGCATGTTACTGTGTTTCAGAGTATTTGAAGCCCACCCAGCGCTGTGTGATGCAGTCATTGCGCTAATGAATGTAGTCAGCAAAGACCTGCACAAAAAGACACCAGCGACCGCCTCCAGACGTATGCGCAGCTGTGTTTAATTATTAGGCTTTTATTGATATTTTTAAAATAAACTCTCATAGGCTGAAGCTCATCAAACTACAGCTTTAGTATGCTAATTTTTTCATGGTATGGTAACTGCTGCTGCCTTTTTCAGAATAGCTTCTGTTTTCTGCTAGATGTTGATTTAGCAGCAAACAGCAGACAGAAGTCGTTTCAAGCAAGGCAGTAGCATTGCTGGAGCATCAACATGTTAGTCAATAATGCTTGTAGTTAGACAAATTTTTAGTTTATTTTTTTTCAATGATGTATGCGTGCAAGATTTAGTTTCTTGAAAGTAAGTAAGAAACTATGTTTGCTAATCTTTGGGTGCAGGCAGGTACGTTCGGCTGATGTTAGCGACAGCTGGGTTTTATTCAGAGCTGAAAAAACCTAGGTTTTTGAAAAAAAATTGGTTTTTAATTTTTTTAGGTTTAGTGTTTAACGAATACCATAGAGACCATAAACAAAATTACGACTCAGGAAAAACGCCTTATACACTTTCTTGTAAGTGAACAGATAATATTGTGATTCACGTTATAACTCAAAAATCAACAGTTAAAATATGAATGAAAACATATGTAATAAAAAATCTTACCGCAAAACATAAACTTGAACTTTAGAGGTTTTTTTTAATTTTTTTTAAAAACCTGGGTTTTTTGGACTAATTTTTGAGCCATGGTTTTATGATGATGATGATGATGATGCGTTACAGAGCAGTACAATCTGGATCGTATGGATGCGGAGGAGGGTGGCATAGAGGACGAGGCAGATGATGATGCTGAGATGAACTCAGATCGATTCAGTAATCTGTTACCGAGAGACCAGCAGCAGCAGCAGCAGGAGTTCATCACAACCGATTTCTTCCGGCAAGCCATGCTAGCTGCCACGGCACAGAACACTCCTGGTAGCAACGTCGCCGGTGCTGTACCTGCTAGGCCAGTTGTCACCGAGGTTAGTCACTAAGGTCCAGAAAACATGGCACCTAACTTTTGTTCATGTCTCTGCCAGACATTCACTGATTTCCATATTTTATTTCATTTACAGTTGTGTGGCAAATAATCTAATGAGTCTGTGAGGGCAAAACTGTCAAAATTGATCAATGTGGAGTTTAGTGTTAGATTTTCTTTTGACTCGTGGTGAATATTTGTCTGGGTTTAGGTATGTGGGTAATTTTAATTTTAGTACAAGTCCGGTCAGGTTTCAATTACGAGCCCTGTGTCTAACACAAGCTGCGTTTTTATGTCACTAGTTCTGCTGTAATAAAACCCAGGTCTCCAGTAGAAGCGAAGCAAGGGAGGGGGTTTGTATAACAAGTTTTATGGAAAAACCCACCAGTAAACATACCTAGAAATTCAGCTTCAACTTCAAATTCATTTTTTTTGTTCTTAATGCTAGTAATAATGAAATATTTTATAATGTTTGTAGCGTTTAAGCCAGGCATATTGAGTTTGTGTGTTCTGTAGTTATACTATGCCTAATTATTATTGCAAACATCAATCAACCAAATCAAACCGAATCAAACAGTTATTTGACAGCATTCAACACTGATCATCCAGAAAATGTTTTTGAGCCATGTGCTTAGTACTTTACATATTTTTACCATGCTACAAGCATTGGGTCCATGGATGTTGAAAGTTTGATCTACCAGCAGTCCATCATTCTGTCAACAGATCCACATATGGACTAGCATTAGCTGGGCTCCTTGCCAGTTTATATGTATAAAATTCATTTATTCTTATTACAGTTTGTGGTAGATAAACTGTTGGTATTGATAGTACCTAGGATTTATTTCTAATATACAAATATATCAAACAGATACAGAAGTGTTTGATCTATTGATTTATTGATAGTAGTAGTTAATGTCGTTGTTGTTGTTGATATAGGACCAGCTGCGTCAGCTGCGTGACATGGGAATCACTGATGAGGCGTTGGCAAGGCGAGCACTCGAGGTTTCAGGCGGCGACATTCAAGCCGCACTTGAGTTTATCTTTGGTGACGATATGTAGTCTAATTTCGTCACATTGCTACCTCTGCTGCCGAGTTAGGAGATTATGTTTTTTGGTTTATCCATTTCTCCATTTGTTAGGTTGTCCATTTGATTTTCCACAAAAGTGTAGTGATTTTGATGTTATTTCGGAGCGATAATAAGGCAATCTCATCAACTGTGATGAACTCCTGCTGCTGCTGCTGCTGGTCATTAAGTCCTCTCAAGCCACAAGGCATTTACGATGGTGCTGATCCGTGTTTCCTTAGCCCTCGGCCAGACACCAGTTTACACTGCTGGACCACAGCAACGGGACTGACGCATAGTGTGTCGCACGGTCTGCCTGTTTACACCCCAGCTTTTATTGGTACTGATTGTCTTCGTCCCTGGAGGGATGGCCAGGCTGAGTTGGTCTGCAGAACTGGTTAGATCCCTAAGGACCAAGTAGTTAGATTGTGATGGTGATTCGAATCAGGGTTAAAGAGTATGTATAGGAAGCCCTTCTCACAGCTACTGAGCGTTATCTGCCATATTAAATCTATTGTCTTCGCCAGGTGGCAACGCCGGTCTTAGTGGAGGTTTGATATATTTGGTTGCAACTTGTTTATTTAATCATTTTCTGATGTTACATATCTTTGAAACTGATGTCAAATGTCAAATGTAAATTTATATAGCGCATTATTGTTAAAAACCTCTAATGCGCTGATGTCCGCAACGAAGTCATCTATCAGTATGTGTCTGTTTGTTTAACAGATAGACGTTAGTTACTGATTGTAAATGGTTGAACGAACTGGAAATAGGTTTACTCATTTTGCTGTGCTTATCTTTGTTGGTGTTTTGTGATCTGTTTGTAACTAAATATAGTGGGTCATTTGTTAAAGAAATGCTTGATCACTATATATCAGTGTTCAGTATTGTTATTCAGTGCGCCAACTTTTCTCTGCATTACGGACTTCACTTTTAAACAACGAAATGTGTTTCTACGCCACAGTGGTGCAACAGGTTAAAACAGTAGGCAATTTTTCAACGTACACTGTAAATTTATAACAACATTCTGACAGACGCAAGCAAATTTTTGCCTTTTTCCTCAAAATATGGTTTTTTTGTCCCAAATTTTGCATATGTTGGATGCAAATTTTCTGACGTGACAGATTTTCCAACAGCCAGATTTTGTTGGGAGGGAACTTGGTTTCTTTACACAGATATAACTACAGAGGCTTATCTACAGCAACACATAGTTGATGAGTTCTGAAATGTGCATATTTTGTAAAAAAAAAAAAGCAGAGGGTTGAGAGTGTAATGTCGGACGTTGTCGGTTTAAGGTCAAGGTCATCCCAGGTCGTTGACCTTTGGCACGAATCAAAGCGCGTACCCAGCTGATATAGGCCTACATGCGACTTTCTATTAGCCGTGAATACAATAGTAACTTTACTACATGTAGCTCGCACCACAGCACCACTTTTGATGGTGGAAAATATGTTTGTTAGATCTATGATGACGCGAACGACACTGTAGATAAAGCTGATGCAATAGCAGAAGCTGCATTGAAATCGTTGCGACGGATGCACAATGCACATCAGCTGATTCTGAAACAATTCTCACGACAACTTATTTCACATCGGATGCAGCTCGCATCTTTTCTATGCGTCTACCGCGTTCCACCAATTGGCAACGACCAACAAGGGATTTGTCTGCATTGTTGCTGCTGCTGCTGCTGATTGCGCCCTATAGGCCTGCGCTGCGCTTTGCCAGCGACACTGTTGCCGCCACGCTTGATGTGCATAGCCGATAGTAGTAGCCTATTGTATAGGCCTAGCTAGGTTTCTGTATTTGCATAAATGGCCCCAGATGTGTAATATTAAAAATGAAGTGGAGTAACTCCTGGCATAGGGCCTGCTGTAAAGTCTTGCTTTAGTTATTGTGCACGTTTTGTACATTTCATTAAAAGTCACAGTTGGTACATAAATGCAAGTTATTACAATAAATTGTTAATTTATAACATTCTCATATAGCTACAGTTATAGAAACGATTACAAAAGATTGCAACGGATATAGGCCTACACTAAAATGTTGGTCTTTTTATTTTGGTGAAACACCTGCAGGAGCTGGCCCAGTGGCGTTCCCTTGTGTTCCGTTCCACTCCCATCCGCATTTTACCGCCGAACGTAGATGTAAAAATGTTTTAAATGTTTTTTATAAAAGTTTTGAAAAAACATGTTTTATGTTTTTATATGTTTTTATGCTTTTTGATGTCGTGTTTTTGTTGTTGTTAAAACAGAAACGTACAAAATGATGCATTTCTCATGGGCAAATTGCGTCTGAGCAAGTGTTTTGTAGCAGTATTATTGACTTCATTTGATTAGCATTGACGGTTTTTCTTACTTGAATGAATACTGTAGTTTAATGTTTTTATGCATATTTTTAATGCTTTTATATCGATGTGAAAAAAACATGTTTCGATTTGCAAATCAATGTTTTTAACAGCTATGCCCTCGAATGGCCTACGTGAGTACGTGTATTTGCATATATATATATATATATATA
>Ga0209367_1005428_pt1 | contig 17667 bp, 9 predicted proteins | sample WorMetLIZISLAND2_FD_187412 | JGI IMG/M metagenome (GOLD analysis project Ga0209367, IMG submission 187412) | Marine gutless worms symbiont microbial communities from Max Planck institute for Marine Microbiology, Germany - Olavius geniculatus... ... | reverse complement strand
GGGGATGCTTGCATTTGCGTCCCCCCAACCAAAATTTTTGGGGGGGACGCGTCCCCCCCGTCCCCCCTATAATCGCCGCCCCTGCATCGAGCTGTGATGTGTACGAATGCGAGTGTATGCATGGTTTTCTAGTGGCAATGAACCTCGAAAGATGCATGTTTTCTGCAATAAAGCACGCATGCAGTGGCCCGGCCATTCACGGTCATCCAAGGTCTTTGATTTCGGTGTCAAACGAAGATCGTGTGTGCAACTTTGCACGAATAAATGTAGACCTAGGTGAATGACAAAAACGACATAAGAAAAAAGATGTTCATTGGCTAAAAGTTTAGGCTACGTTGATGCCATTTTGATGTCAGTTTTACTTTCATTTTGGTTCAGCTATAACGATAAGCTATACAGTATACACGTATAGGTCTACGTGTCGCATTTTACTTATTGTCGGCACAAGAATAACGTCGACAAACTAGAGAAAAAATTATACAATAAGTTTTTAGCAAAATATATGCATCATGCTGTCAGCCTATACTGTTTGGCCGTTTTTGTTGCATGATGTATTCGATAAGACTCTTCATAACCGTACTTAAATGGCAAGAAGCTGCGATCTGAGACGCAGCAGACGAGCCGCCGCTGCACGAATAAACTCGAGGCATCAATAAATCATATTTCAGGCGGTCAGCAGATCGACACCTCGCGCTAATCAGAACTGGGCGCTGTGCACAACGCCTCGAGGCGTCAGTGGCCGAGGTCTCGCGGGGAACCAGCCAGCGGCACACACCTTGCACCGAGGTCCTCAGAGAACGTGCCGCCAAGACGCCGTTCCTCCGTCGAAGAGATAGGTCGAAGGGCGCTAGAAACAGTCCATCACAGTCAACGGCGCTGCTCCCTCCGCGTCCACTTCTGTTTGTCAAAACTACACCAGCAGTACCCGTGCACCTTGCACATCTCCGCGGTTTATATTATATCTACGCGGCGTTTTCGCGATTGCGATATCGGGGCCGCGGGATTAAATATGCATAAGTCGGGTATCGGAGCTGGCGCATTATAGTCGTCCGACGCGGATCGGATGAGATTGAGCCGAATATAATGTACAGCGCGGATGGATATCTGTGCATTGACGTTACAAGACGATGCACGGTGCAGCTGCGACGACATCCAGGGTGGGAGGTTGGAACAGACGGCACGACACGGCACAGACGACGGACGGACGGACCCGCGGGCGCACGCACCAGTCCTTCGGGATGCAATACGCCGCGTTATGGCGGGCCTCAACGTGTCAGGCCGTAACTTCATCAGCAGCCGAACGACGGGCGACAGAAATTATGAATATTAAGCGGCAGGACGGTACGGCCGTTCGTCCGCGGCGGTGTAAATCGGCGTATGGGCGACGCCGGTGGGCGCCGTAAACTAATTAGCGACAATCGTTTGTGGAGGCCCAGTCTCTGAACTGGATGCAGCGCGAGCCCGCCCGCCGCCCTCTAGGCTGAGTGAGCTACGCGCCCGCTGGGAACGCGCACTTGCTGTGACGTCATACGGTGACGTATCCGAGAACAGCTCGTAGCTGCTGCATCACGACGAAACGCCTTCCATTCGGTTTTAGCTGTGTCCCAGTAAAGCTAAATATTTTGATCATAACTTTTCACACGAAGTCCAGCAGTTTTACTGGAACCAATCGTTAAAATTGCACCAAAAAATTTTGAATTTGAAAAAATGATGCATAATGACACTTTCGCAAAGTACTTAGTTATAATCGGCCGACGCAAAATCCCGCAGCTTTGAACTTTTTTGGCTTGTACTTTTCGTGGCCTCATGACGTTCAAAATGTATAGGCCTAATATTTCTTGTATTCTCTTAGATCAAGATTTTTGCAAAGTTTAAAGCCTTCGTAGCCACCCGCTACCAAGTTTAAGAACAGTCGCAAAAGCAGCAAAACGGATGTTTCATTTTTAGAACTGATCATAAGTTCACATTACATCCTATTCAACAAATTGATTCTTCGTACGGCTGTCTCGAATTACACGAACTGAGGCTGTGCAGGAAGACGGGCCGGGTGCAATAAGGTTATACTGCCCCAGTGGGGTGACCAAGATCAGCTAAGATGGCGGTGAATTCAGCTTGTTAACTGCGTAACGAGTACTGCAGGTATTAGGAGGCTCTGTCAAATCCTTCGAGTCGCAGGTCATGCAAGCCTGTAGGTCGTTAGACGCTCGTAAAATCCGGCTTAATCGACGCGCCATCTAGCGATTGGCCGGCGCATCTTTGTCGTCCATGGAGACGATATGACCGCAGCATCACACAGGGCGCGCTGCTGCTGCAGCTGATGATGATAATGTCGACCATAATTTATTTTCGGTCACGTGATCCTCGCACTTGTCGGTGTCTCTCGTTAGTGTGCTGCAATAAAGCAAAACGTTCCAACATCGCTGTAATAATCCAAATGCCTCGCAGCGTGCAGAATCATTTTCTTTCTACAAGATGCTGCAGACGCGAAACCCAGAAACTGTTAAACCGGTAATGCCTACCGTTTCCTGAATTATACTCTGCCACTGTACTACTAAATATCATCGAAATCAGTTGTCGAATGGTTTCATCGGGTGCACGAATGTGACAGACATCTGCAGACAGATAGACAGACAGACTACGTTATCTATGAAGAATGTGTCGCATTCGCAATAGGCAGAATTACTTATCGAAACCATGAAAAATGCCACCTTAAAACTAAAGAAGTATTGACGTTAAAACTGAGCCATGATTCAATTCCGACAAGCAAACTAAATTTGCAATTCAACTGTTTTACGTTTACTTTTATGATTACATTTTTGGACAGTGGCCTGTGTCCATGATTTCGTCAAAAGTACTAGGTTTTTCTTCCCTAACCCCAAATGGCATTACTCGGGAATTTTTTTTCCACATTTGGTGTGAGATTTAGTGCATTGTAGTGCATTTCGAAGACAAATCCGTGTCTTTTCTGCGATCTCCACTCTCCAGTTTTCACTTTCGTTAGCCTACGCGTCTAGGCCTATATGTCGAGCTGTCCCCTAAATATGTCACTGGGCTAAAAGTGAAAATTTCAAAAATTATCAAAGTGTAAGTTTAGTTAGCGCGATAATTATTGAACCCAGGGGCGTTTAGGGTACGCCATGTAAACCATTCAGAAAGTGATTCATGATAAAAAAGAGAAAATTGTTCACCTTTTCGGAGACAGAAAGAAGTTACCGTACTGTAATTTGAACAAAAATTATATATACTTTTTCCTAGCTGCTTTCAAATGCGTTTTTTGTTTCTCAGATCCCCTAACTGTACTTCAAGAAAAAAACCTTATAATGGAAAAGAAGGGAGAAAGAGGAAAATAATATGGGAAGAGTAAATAGAAGAATCGGAAAACTTATTCCAAACGCTTATGGAGATAGATACATGTAGAGGCACCTGGTTGACTGCAGCTTGACCACAAGACCGTGAACTTGTGGCCTATAGCGTAAAGATACTGCAGACGAGATGTTGAGCAGAGAAGCGTATGATATCCCGCGAGAAATCTCAAGGATTGCCAAGCGTTCATAGTTCATACGCTCCAGTCGACATTCGTTTCATGCACCGCGCCCGGCGCATCACATCGTGCATGGACTGGTATAGCCACACGACTTCGTCGATTTATTCGTTCATACACCGAATGGTCATTCCGCGTTCGGCAGACGTTGAGACATTAAGTGTACAGAGTACAGTGCTTATATAAAAGAAGAACTTTGCGGCTCTTAATTCGGTGCTCGTCTGAGGCAGCGGTATATACGAATCAAATGCAGGAAATTAATTCTTCCCAATGGACTTCAAATGGTCACTCTTCCAAATAATGCAAATGCATAATAAGCTTAGACACGTTTTTTTTGGAAAAGGGTATCAGGCTAATGGGTCCAGCAAACGTCCAGCAAACTTCCAGCAAATGTATTCAAAATAAGACTTACACGTGCTAATGCTGAACGTTTGCTGGATCGTGTAATCACCCTATAAGTGTACAAGTGTGCATTAAACTTCCGATTGCAAACTTTTCACAGAAACATTCCCAATTAAGGTTATTTACCAGACCGTTTTGCAACGACGTTCCTCCGCTTCATAATCCGCTGAGTGGACTACAAGTACAAATATTTTCATATTCAACCACCGAGGCAAATTTCTCTGGTTGCGGCAATGTTTTCAGTTACATGTACATTGTACTCTCATATAAATCTAATAGTAATGATAATCGTTATATCAAATCGATTCTACATGTACAAGTTTTGCTAGACAATTTTCACTGTAAGCAAACTTTTTACGCATGTGTTTTAGAAGTAAAGCAAGTTGTCAGACACTCATCCTCAGAACGACGTCGTTGGTTTTAGCTTCCGCGGCATCAATTAATTAATGACACTCAACTGGCTAATGGGGAGTTTACACGATGAAGCAAACATGAAGCAAACTTAGAGCACACGTCGTGCACGTGTAAATTCAACACATTTGCTTCATGTTTGCTTCGTCGTGTAAACACCCTGTAAGAAATTTCGAGTAAGCATACTGTCATGCGTGGAGGCTTATTGTAGTGGTTACCACGTTGTATTTTTTCAACGAAGTTAATCGACGCCGGGCTTTGATAATCGGCAGGCGGATGAACAATCTCAGTATAGTCCCATGCAACCAGTCGATGACTTTGACGATGCGGTTGGTTGGCCATTGCAAGAAATGTAAACGACAGCGACGCCAACGCTGCACGTACGGTTGCTGCTGACGTTTGTGACCGGACTGCTGCTGCTGCTGCTTCAGTCAGCAAGAGGAAACGCACAGTTGTTGTTTGGTTGCTACGTGAGAGGTTAGGTGCCGTGCTGTGTCGTGTGGTCGCATATGGCATCGTCGCCGCTCCGGCCCGCGCTCGGTCGGTCGCTCGCTCGTCCCGGGAGAGACGCGACGCAATGTTCGGTGTCGTTTGACGCCATTAGGACTCGACCGGACGCCATCTGCCGACCAATTGCCGCACTGCGACCCACAGACCGAGCGACCGACTCGACAAAACTCTACTCGTATTACGCAGCAATTAGACAAACTCATCGCTAGCTCTGCATGCTCTGGTCTCTATTTCCAGTATTGTCTGTGTACCTACATGTCCAAGTGACCGACCGTCCACTGCTAGACCTACTTGTTTAAGTGTTCGCCTATGACTTGCAATCATCGAAGTCGTGCCACTTCAGCAACATAAAGGCGCGTTCAGAGCGACGTAACAGAACTGAACTAAACTGACACGAGTTAGTTTTTGACAAACTGACTAATGGGCGTGCAAGGCAAGCTCACTGGTACGAGTAAGTGTGCGTAGTCGTGTAGTCATTGACGCTGTTAAACGGTGCCAACTGTAGTGCATTACTGCTTGCCCACTGATCAGTTTGTCAAAAACGAAACCACGTCAGTTGGTTCAGTTCAGTTCAGTTACGTCGCTCTGTGTGCGCATTCTAACGTACAGTTTTTCGGGTAGCCTACGAGATACGTTTTTTTTTCAGTCAACGTGTTGTAACTGCTTGAATCTCTTCTCTCTTCAAAGATGTCGATTTTGGTTCACTTTTTTAATGTTTAAGCATCAACTGTTGATTTTGTTCTTCCAGTCTTCTATAAAAATGTTTAAAGTGTTTTGCTGTTTGTGCTTTATCGTTTGTTTTTTTTACTACAATCACCACGAAATGCTCTTCATGAGCCAGTGTTTACGTCATACTGCATATATCTGTTTCCAATTGCACGCTGAACAAATAAATTGACTGAAAAACTGAAAAACTGGAACCTGTTGGTGTCTCCTATTCGGATTTCGCTAATTCATAAAAATTAAAAAATAAAACATAACTTTAATTACAAGCATGTATTGATTTCTTCACCCTACAAACACTCATAACCGGTGTGTCAAAAGTGGCCTCTAAACATTTTTGACATTATTTCCATAACGACTGAACATTTTTAGACCACTTTACGGCGGTGCTGCCATCGTTGCTAATGCTTATATTATGCTTAGTATATTTTGGCCTCAAATGGTTATGCGAATAGTAACGAAGATTTGTTGTTGGGAGTCACTTATTTCAGACACCCTGTATCCTGCGAAGCATAAACGGTGAATAATGCCAAGTCAAATACGAACAAATGCAAAAATTACGCAAATACACCATATCTATATACATAACGTAATTATACAAAAAGCAAACTATTTTGTAACGGAAATACTGCACCGATTATCACTAATTCGATAGCGTTTCATTCATGCACGAAATACGCAGAAAACGTGGAACATTAAAATAATTTAGCACGGAAAGCATTATAAGTACTCAACGTCGATATGTGTATGCCACTTTGTTTTCTAAAATTTAACAAAAAGCTTAATAAATCACTGCAAAATGTCATATTCACTGCAATTAATTTAATTTCCTCATTCACACAAATAACTATGCTTTATACAAAATAATGACATTTTACGCAACGTTTTGTGTTAAAATATCGTCATGTAAGCGTCTTAATTTATTTAATGATTTTAACCCAACGTTTGGTTATAAGGTGTTAGAACGACCGTGACCGCAAGGAAAAGTCATTTTATTTACCATTATGTATGTGTAATTATTTTTTGTTATCAACTGATTGGCATCACCAGTCACGACTTGACAAATAACTAACAAGACGTCAACTAAACACGAGAACGGGGAACGTTTCGGTAAATGATCGCCATCGACGCGAAACTGCAGAACAAAAATCCGAACACGGACAAACTGTTACGTCACGCAGTGAACGCAGGTGCAAACGGTTGCAGCGACGTGTTGCAGGATTGCATCGTGTACACACATCATAACACATTACACCATGTACGCAAATCAACGACAATTAGTTGCTACAGAACAAGAACGCAATGTGTGCCAGTCTGAGATCATGAGTGACTGACTTGTGAGCGACTAACAAAACACGCAGAATATATATCTGCTATAATTAATACACAGTACATTGGCCTATACGAATGTAGGCTACTCGTACTTATACAGCCTACGTGGTGCTCAAATGGCGACATCACAACAGTAATATTCATTCATTCGTTCACACTTCCGACCCATTGCTGACTGGTTTATTATGCGGCCGTCCTAATAGGCCGCAATACGGATATTGCCCGTCCGTCCGTGCTTCTGTCCGTCTGTCCCATACGGGCTGTTAACTCGAAAACCTAAAATTGGTGTAATTCCTGCCCAGAGCAAGGGTAATAGGTGTGCCAATTTTCACTTCAAAAGGTCAAAGGGCAGAGCACAACACGGCCGCACAATATCTCCACATTAGGCCGGGCCGACGTATTTGTCTAGTTATCGATGACCTTTCAGTACACACAGAAGTTATCTACCAAATTTCTGACCACAAACACGTTCGGTTTTCCCGGTTCATTTGGACTGTCGATTAACCGACAGCATCAAAGCAGTACACCGAGGGAAAATCTTTGCAAATGTGACAGAAGTTTATGCAATAGATAAATAATTGTGTTGAAAATTTACCCACTGTCAGATTTTAGCCAGTGTTCCCTAACGTTGCTCTATAAAACATCTCCCGCATGTACAAACTGAAACACTTCAGCACCTGAGTCTCCTGGCTAATGCCCCACACTACGTCTGAGCGCGGGTTAACAGTGTGCGATTAATGGCTTTTAGCAGGGACGACGACGATACCTATCCGTTCTTGGGGCAGCACATTTTGTAGATGTGAGTTGCCAAAAAAATCAAAGGAGTTGGGTTCAAGAAAGTGTCTGAGAGGATAAATTTTATTCAAATCTGTCGGGCAATGTAGTGGATACAGTCTGCCAAATGAGATGTGTCATAAACCCCTATTTACAGGCCAGAACATAAAATTCTGACCCCCAGCTTTGATATGCGATATGTTAATGCTGCATGCATGCATTATAATTATTTTTAACCTCAAAGTCAGAACAGTATCCTACTATTGACTGCTACCCCTATATTATAGTTGAGGCAGCAGCTGCTATCCCTGCTACATAGGTGTCGCCGTTCATGGGTTTGAGAAGGTTTATCAGAAGGTGAAAGCCGGATAACGGTGCGACCACGCGTCGTCCCACTGTCCGTTGGCTGTGGCCGTGGCGTCTACATGCGGCGGGGCGCCGGTCAGTGGTCCGGCGTAACTGTTAAACCCCGACCCTCCGACGACTGCTGCTGCTGCGGCTGCACCCGGCGTGGCAGCCATGGCACCGGCAGGTGAGCGTGCTGCTGTCGGTAGCGCCAGCTGATTGTGACTTCGCGGCATGCTGTACAACACCTCCGCCAAGTCCGCCGCCCGCTTCAGTATCGTCTCCTGTACAATCAAAACTTTTTTTTTCATTTCGCAACATTATTTCACGATTTTCTTCGTCTCCCACCACAATATCTACAGTGGTTTAGCTTCCTAATTTTCAATAATCTCACTCCAGACAAGCGTGACGGCTGAAACGCGTCTCCGTCTGTTTATCACAAGCACGTCCCACGCAGATAACGCCGTCGATGAGAGTTACAAAACAAGCACGTTTCATCAGGTCTACTGTCAGTTATGCCTTGCTACACTCACAATACACTCTACACAGTGATAAAATGTATGTTTACAAAGACAACTAAAAATATGGGGCAGAGCTCAATGTGAGGCTGCCCGGCGCCGTAAGTCCGATAGGGGGAAAGTTTAGGGGTTAAAATTTCCCTCGCAGCAAAGTCACGTGGCCCGAACTCCAATACGTTATCATACACAGAACGTGCATGGTCGACTTAAGGTGGGTCAACATCCGCCCATATAACTTTTTTGTTAGTGGACCAAAGTTTACCAATTTCTTTGCCGAACGCGGGAGAGATGACAGTCGATCAAGTTTGTTTCCGGTTGTTGATATCTTGATCCATTTCACAGATATTCGCAGTCAAAGTCTAAAGTTATCTAAAATCGCGCGCGCAGTCGATTTTGGGTGGGTACACATAGGCCAATGTAACTTAGCAGTTTGTCGACAAAAGTTCACCAATTTTTTTCCGTTCAACTCGGAAGGGATAGTTGTCGATGACATTTGTTTAAAATTGTTGATATCTGGACCCGTTCTAAAGATATTTGCGGTCAAAGTCAAAAGTTGTACGAAATCGCGTCGAATTTTGAACGTTTTTTGCTCTCCAAAATTTTAGGAAGGCGGAGCCCCCAAAAGTTGTACCCCATTTTTAAGCCCGCCTAGTAGTATGTCACGTGGCAAAGTTTCACGGGGCTACGCCTCTTTTCCCCAAAGTTATTAAAACCCAAACGTTAAATTTTAAGCCAATTTTTGACCGCTTTTTATAAAAAATGTTGGGGAACCCACATCCCCGGTAGGGTGTGCAGTGGTGCACTAGCAAACTTTAATCATTCTGTAGCGCGTTTAAAAATGTCGGGGCGCAGCACCCCTTAGGGGCCGAAATATGGTCTTCCGAAAAGTCGATTTGGTGGGCATAATTGCACCTCTAAATCTCCGTAATTAGTGGACCAAAGTTCACCACCTTTTTCCAACGCTGGATGAAACGCTGTCGATAAGTTAGTTTTTAAAATAACCCGTTCCGGAGATATTCGCGCTCAAAGTGGAAGAAGGTTCGAAATCGGGCCAAATTTAGCATGTTTTTGGCCCTCAAAATTTTTGGGGGGATAGGCCTCCAAATTTTTGGACCGGGATTATAAAATTGAACGTGCTTCCGACTATGTGGCAAAATTGCGCGCCCATCGGCTGAGAAACCTCGGAGATCTCGCGATGAGAGAAGAAGAATAAAGAACTGCAGTAAAACATAAGGCCTTCCGGGAACTACCGTTCAACTTTCGGGCGGAAGTAACGGCATTTTAGTCACTTTCGACCTTCTGTCAGCGTCTCATCTCATAGTGCCGTTTCAGAAATTCATATCCGGCTTACAAGACTGCTTATGACAAAAAATTACAAAACGCTTCCAGAAGCAACGCAAGGTGTAGATATTGAAACAAATAGAGACGAGTATATACTGAGTCATACTTTTGGCAATCGTTCCGGGTCGCCCGGATGTCTGGGAACCAGCTTCATCAACCTCTGAAAGCCGTAGTCGATGTTCGGTTCTGACAGAGCTGCAGTATATTAATAACGCAAAAAAAATCTATAAACAGTTTGTCTGCTAATGAAATGAGGAAAATATTTGTCAATTTCTATTCCTTACTTTTTTTCTTCCTTCTTTGTTTCACATTTGGGTTTTCTAGTGCTAAGTAATCTAGGCCTATTCACGTTTGGTTCTAACCGTCTGTAAATAATCATCTTGAGTTTTATCCTGACGGCTCATTTACACAATATAGTTAACTTCTTGTACTTTCGTGCACTGAAACAAGTAAAGGAAGATACTGAATATTAAAGAAACTCACAAAAAGGCACAGGTTTCTATTTCTTCAGCTTTCCTGGTATAGGCCCTATAGCAGCATTAAACTACGTAGTGCAAAGTTACTGTAAAAATAAGATTCCATGTTCCTTTCATAATCATAAAAGCAAAAGTAACACCATAACCTATAAAATATTAAATGCACTGTAAACAACTTAGCACAAATTGCGTAGAAATGTCGAAGATTGTAACAACGTACCAGTGTAGACGAATCGTCCCGGTGCACCTTTGCAGAACTGTTTTGACTTGTAGGACAGTGTGACTTCTACGACTCCTGGGATATGTCTAGGTGGCGTGTGGACCTTTATAGCGTGCGACGTTATCAGCTATAACCAACAAAATGCAAACATGGGTAACGTAGATTACTGTGAGAAAAATGCAACTCATCAGCATTTCTTTAGTTGACACCCACAGTTAACCTGTTTAGAAAGCACAGCATGAATACAATACAATACAATCATAAATTTGCACTCAAAAACTGACAGACAAACCATCAGTTTAATCTAGCACATAAACTAAAAAGAATTGAAATGTTTAAAAGAAAATGAAATAAGAGATACTGAGAATAGATATATTGTTAAATGTAAAACTGACAAAATTCGAAAAATGACTAAAGTAAAAAAAACTAAAATAAGAAAGAAAAACTGAAAAAGGTAAGAAATAAAGAATAATAATGAAGACTAAAAATCAGAAAAAAACTGAAAAGAGTAACAGTAAACATAAACATAAACGTTGTTCGCTCACGATACTAAATATGGACTAGAACAGTCTGTCGCAACACGTCGTGGACTCGTGGAAGCAACATCTGTCAGTTGTTTCAAGTGGAGATTTGACAGAAAAGAAGAAAGATGGACGTTTAAAGTCAACGAACGTCACAGTTTATCATCGTTTAAGTCGGTTCAAGCTCAAACTGTATTTCTGACACGTTTAGCACTGAATTGTGCAGATCAGACAACAGAAATTTACAACTATTCAATTCCAAGGTCAACTCAGCCTTCCATGTCTGTGGGGCAGACAAATCGCAGAACATGTTCACGTGTCGGCGGCAGGTAACATTGTAGTGATCACATATGGCAGGCGACGCTCTGTAACTCAGAGACCAAAATCGGTTACCATTAAAATCTATAAATAACTAACAACCTTTAACCTTTTAACCTTCAACACTACTACTAGCACGTCAAAGAGTAAACAGGCAGTGTTTTTAAGTGAACGAAAACGAACATTAAATCGTCGTTAACGAAAAAGTAATCAACAACTACTCGTAGATAAAAACTCTGCGAGCAGCTTTTCATGCAACCTGTGAGAACGTGTAGAAACACTATTGTACGAAGCCGAATAAAACTACTATGCGGCATTTACCTCGCTCCAGACAAGCATGCTGCCGAAGACAACTTGAAGCCCGTCGAAGAAGTTATCACCTACAATGATGACTGTTGTACCGCCGGTCGTCCAGCCTTCATTCGGACAAATCGCTTTGATCGTCGGCGTCGCAGTGCACAGAAAACCTGCGCAGTAAGTCAGATCACAGTTATTACCTGCTCTGTTTTGTGCTCGCCGCTATGCATATAGCTAGAGTAATATTCAAATTCATTGCAATTATGTCCTACATTAGTCGAGCACTTTTATTTGCACTTTACTAACGATTAAAAGACCAATAGGCAAAGGTCAAGGGCAAGATCCTCAAATTCAAGGCTAAGCCCAATGCCTTGAATAACAAAGCCCAAACAAAAGATAAGGCTTTGAAAGCCAAAGCCAAAAGTCCAAAAATATCGTTTAGGCCAAATATTAACGTTACTGGCAGAAGGTGTGCCCGCAATCACTAACATCTAACACAATTCTAATAAACTGTTAAAATTATATGCCAACTTCGAAGTCAGCAGCAAAAAACTTTCGGCATCGTCCTTTCGTCGAGAATATCCATCTAATATCTGGCTTATTGCGGCTACTTTGCATCAAACAATAAATTCACACTGGACTCGCTCGGGGAGTGCGAGTTTGACGTGTTCTTTCATTCATATTCAAAATCCGTTCACACCACACCAAACCGCCGTTCCGTTTGTAACATGCCGCCCGTCGTAAAACACCGCTCAGCGAAAGTTTTAGTATCACCGCGAGCAGGCGGAAAAATCTCATTTTTCTTGCAGACGGTGCGAAAGGTGCGGCTGGCTGACGGCAACACGCATCTGATGAGATGACAGTCGCCATGATGCAGGCCCGCAGCGCGCGCAACCAGCGGACCTGCACCAGAGTCAAACTTACACTGGGCGACCAGGAGGACTCTTTTCCACCCGCTACGCATCGCATCGCACTCTATTCCATTATTCAGATGCGGCAGTTAGAAGTCAATCATTTCCACACAAAAGTCTCTTTGGCTTTGAAACCAATTCTACAGACAAGGCTTCGGCGTTGACCCTAGTGAGCTAGGATAGTAGAACTCTTTTCCACAAGAAAACTACGCATCGTACTATTCTTTATACAGTAGCTGCAGCAACTGAGAACCAAATCAAAGGTCTTGGAATTCAAAACCAACTCTGCAAGGCTGAACTTTAGTACTACAGTGAGCTATTAGAGGACTCTTTTTCACGCGACCACGCATCGCACTCTATTCCCCAGTCGCAGCAATTGACTTGCAAACTAGAGCGCCGCTCGCCGCCCGCGAAATCCCGGATGAATCGCCGGCTGGCTGAGCGCCGTGTGTGTGTGGCCGCGGTGCAACCCAGAGACCCTCAGCAGCTACGACGACGCAGACAGCAGCAGGTGCGACTTGGAACCAGCACTGTCCCCACAGGGACGACGCAATGACGCTGGGTCCACGCACTGGCCGGGCGACCTGACCGCCTGTAACCGACCGACCGGCCGGCCGACTGAAAAACGCTGCTTTCCAATTTTATGCTAAAAAAACAAATTTAGACGCTTGTCAAAATTAATTCTGCAGAAAAGACGACCGTTATACACTTTCATGGCACTTTTAAACGCAATTAAAAATGTTGTTTGCTTTTCGCTGTCCTCAACGCTAGAGCGCATTAGAAACGTTTTGTGCCCCTGCGCTATGTAAACATATTGCGTATCGTATTGTAGTTTATTGTATTCATGCTGCTATGTAAGTGCAAATCAAATCAAGTTTGACATGGCTGTGGCATCACAAGTCTTATAATTTTCTAAGAAGTTTACAACTTAAGTTAAGAGAAGTGATTATTGGCTCTTGAGAAAACGATCATTCTACATTTAGAAATGTTACCATACTTGAGTTCGAGATTTAATACCTGATTTTTGATGATCATATTCACATTCGGACGGTGACGCTAAAACTAAACGCAACAATAATTCAGCAAATAACATGCAATACTGAAAAGAAAACAATGTGAAATCAATGTAAATCATAATAAAAAAAGTAAATTAATTTTCAAAACGCAAACTATAAACCTCTTACAAAAAATTATGCTAGCGATAATAATGATAAGTTGCAACTAAAATCTAACAAAAAAATGAAATTTTTACGACTACAATAAGTATGTCAATATAAAATAATCAGAGCTGTTGAAACGTTATTTTTTTAATGCATTAACGCACTGCGTTGATTTTTTTAACGCATTAATTAATGCATTATTAACGCACCCAGGCCTGTCGAGAAGGGGAGTAGGGAATAAGTTACCCCGGGCTTCGAGACGTTTGGGGGGCCGCCTGTAGAATAGAAAAAATTAGAAACACATTTCAAACACGTGTATAATCAACAATAACTGCCGTCATAGCTAGCATAAAAATCTATTAGCCTGTCGTCGAAATAATTATTTATTTACATTAGTGATAAAACGGCAACTACAGTTTAGTTACTTGAATTCATTCAATTGTCAAATAACCACAGTTTAACGGAATGTTGGAACTTTCGCTTCACTGGATTTAGTAAATTAAGATAAATTTACGTATGTGCGTTAATTTTTTTAACGCGCGTTGATTTATTAACGCATTAACGCGTTAAATAATGCGTTAATTTGACAGCTCTAAAAATAATCATCTAAAAACTTGATAAAACTTAATAAAACTAATAAAAACTTATAAACTTAATAAACTAACTCAATCAACTAAATAAATGCACAAATTTTTCTCTAAAACAAAGTTTACAACATAAAAAAACAGAAACAAGGGTTGAGTAATTCAACACTCAGGGCACTAGCAGACATAGAATAAATGAAATAAAAGAAGCTAAAATAAGTGCAAAACAAATTTATTTGTGAACATGCAAATCTTTGTGATCGAATAAAGCATCTGCAAGTTTGTAAGCATCACGTCTCGCTCTACCATATACACGGCAACGGCCACTGTCTTCAGTTGTTTTAGTTTGCTTTATTTTATTTTTCTCCCAGATACGTGCAAACCCTCGAAATAGACCCATACAGCAGCCGTAAAAGTGTTGAGTAAATTTGCACAAAGTTGCACAGAAGTTTTATTTCACGGCAGAAGTTCGCATGTACTGCGATCAAATAAAATAAGTTGTTCTACAGTTGTTTTAACATGCTTTATTTGATCGCCAATGTGCGAGAGCCTAAGCTAGCTTACCGGCATCGGACGGGTCGAGGCGCCGCGCTCGCCGGCCGTGCTTGGAATTGTTGTGTACAAACATGTTGTCTGAGAACGCCAACAGAGGACCGTCCACGTTCGGCGTCGACGATATCGCCACCTAGCGAACACGCACAGATCTATTCAGTCAGGTAATTCACACATTCATTTTTACAGAGCTATCCAAGGCGTCATTTAGCGGGGGGCTGGGGCTACGGACTCCCAAGGATTTGTGATTTCAATTATTTTCCTTGAGTTAGTCCTGCGTAAACGACTGATGACAAATTTTTGGTCCCCGATTGACTTTTACTGTGTAGGCTAAACTGCACGAAATTTGGTCAGTTCATTCTCAAGAAAATCTATCAAATTGTTGCCACCAACAGAGCTGGGCAGTAACGAAATTACATGTAATTCAATTACGTAATTCAATTACAAATTACAATTGTAATTCGTAATTTAATTACATTAAGTTTTAATGAAATTTGTAATTAATAATTCAATTACATGGTCATGCAATTCATAATTTCAAATTACATTAGAGTTTTCAATTACATTTGAAAGTTTTAAGTGGTAACATCTATTAGTTTTATATTAAACATCATGTCGATTTCTTTTATTTACTTAAATACACTTTGCCATGTGATTTACATTTTCAGTTTTAACTGTTTTTTGCACAAGTTGTTTTTGTAACTAGTGTAGACTGTAGATAGCAGACCTTCCATTTCGTTAATCATGAAATGAACACTGAACAGTCTGCATCGCTGATCGTTGTCAAGTCATAAAACATTTTTACAATTGCTTCTTTCCCAGGTCTTTAAAGTGGCATAGACCTTCATGTGATTTACATGATGTAACTTACGTTACTAAATATATGTTGTTTGTAAATAGTGAAGACAGTAGTTGACATTACCAGGTAATTGGTGTGTTGCTGCTTGCTCCTGGTGTTTTTTTTCATCTGATAATGAAACGTGACCGCATTACTAGTGTACTCCTGCTAGTTTGTTAAACCTATGAATGTATTTATTATTTATAATACTAACTGAAAAACAAGATTAGCAATTGCGTGTAATTTGTAATTGAAGTAATTGAAATTACGTAATTTGTAATTTGGCCTCTGATTCCAAAGTAATTTGTAATTTGTAATTGAATTACATTTGAGCCAGTAATTTGCCAAGTTCTGGCCACCAGATGTCGCATATTAAGGCTAAAATGAACCAAATTCGATTTCGGATGGGGCTCCGCCAAAGACCTCGCTGGGGGAGCTTACAGCGCTGCCCCGCACTCCCTACCTGGATTTAAGGGGCCTACTTTTAAGGGGAGGGAAAGGAAGGAAAGGGAAAGAGGAAAGGAGAAGGGAAAGGGTGGTAAGGAGAGAAAGAAGAAAGGAAAAGTAGAGGAAAAGAAAGCATGGGAGGAAAGGGGAAGGAGAGAAGGGGAAAGGAGAGGAGGGAAGGGCAGGGTACGGAAAAGGATGGGAAGAGCGAGACCCCCAAGAATTTACTGAAATGACGCCACTGCTATCAATACATGGTGGCGCAAAATAAATGTAAACATTTCGTTATTCGTCTCGAGTAATGCTAAAATTCATTCTTTTACTTTGACAAACGGGCCTACTCGCAAAAAGTTAATGTAACATATTGAGTCGACAGTACCTGTAGCTTATTTTTTTGAAGAACATGACCGCAGGCCCTTCATTGCAATGACAGAGGCTAAATCTGATACCACGTTCGAGTGATTTACTACGTAAAAATACATGTTGCACTTTTTTGCGCCATTTTGTATAGCGCACCCATTTCACTTGAATCAATCAAGCAATCAATCAAAACAGTCACACATTTATATTAAGTCGCAAACGACTGATACGCAATTCGATGATACAGTGATGCGATAAAAACATACGAAACGCTTCAGCCGGATTTAAACCCAATTCGGCCCTGTTCGGTAACCTAAAATGTTGTGCTGTCACATAAATTTCAGACTTTGCAACCCCCTCCCACCGAAGTTAGAGAAAGTCGTCTATCGAGTGAACATTAAATGTCGTGCTTACGCCATAACAGGCTCTAGGGGCCGGAAAATGTCGCGCTGCTGTCCGATCCGACATTCTGTGGTCTACGGGGCAACTCTTCCTGGGGCCCTTTCGGCCGCACAAAGTGAAAATCCCCTAAAATCCGCCCCGCCGTAAGTAAATAGCTAAATAGCCAGGTTCAATGCGGTTAGATGGGTGCAAATACAGGGTGGTCCAAAAAACTGCACAAAGTTTATGGCACCATAATTTTGCAACCGTACGTCATAGAGTCATGTGATTTTCAGCAAAATGTTCTAAAAGAAATTCTTTACACGACTAAGGTCAGTATTTGAATACAGCAGTTAAATATTCTTTGTTATTGCTGCTGGCAATTGAACTATGCAAAAACGGTATTACCCTTGACACTGCAGTCCATAAAAATGTACCACTTTCATTTTTTCAATAACTCTGTGAAACATTGGCCGATTTTAATAATTTTTGGCGTGTGGCATTAGAAAGAAACTTGACGCAAATGCCTATAGTTTTGGAAACCTCGCACTAAGGTTGTTGCTACACTACCTTGTGAAATGCAGAAGTCGTAGTTTGGTCATTGACAACAATGAATTCATACTGGGTAGTGCATGCGTCAGCTCAGAAAATTACTGAAATCACAAAATTATTGAAAATCTGTTGCTTCGTTTTTATTTTAAAATT
>Ga0209367_1005427_pt1 | contig 17668 bp, 9 predicted proteins | sample WorMetLIZISLAND2_FD_187412 | JGI IMG/M metagenome (GOLD analysis project Ga0209367, IMG submission 187412) | Marine gutless worms symbiont microbial communities from Max Planck institute for Marine Microbiology, Germany - Olavius geniculatus... ... | reverse complement strand
TAGTAGTAGTAGCAGAAGTAGCAGCAGTAGTAGTAGCAGTAGCAGTAGCAGTAGTAGCAGTAGCAGCAGCAGTAGCAGCAGTAGTAGCAGCAGTAGTAGTAGCAGTAGCAGCAGTAGTAGTAGTAGTAGTAGTAGCAGCAGTAGTAGTAGCAGTAGCAGCAGCAGTAGTAGTAGCAGTAGTAGTAGTAGCAGCATTAGTAGTAGCAGTAGCAGTAGCAGTAGTAGCAGTAGCAGCAGCAGTAGGAGTAGTAGCAGCAGTAGTAGTAGCAGTAGTAGCAGTAGCAGCAGCAGTAGTAGTAGTAGCAGCAGTAGTAGTAGCAGTAGTAGTAGCAGTAGCAGCAGCAGCAGTAGTAGTGGTAGCAGTAGCAGTAGTAGTATTAGTAATGGTAGTATGTAGTAGTAGGTAGTAGTTGTTGTAGTAGTGCAGGGACTGTGTAATGAAATTACATGAGCAGTCGATACATGGCTACAATAACACTGAGAGCAATTCTGCCAGTCTTGTCATATGGTTGTGTACTACCTCGTGTTCCAAAATTAGTGACCCCTCTTCAGATAAATTAGTTTAAAATCGTTAATACCTAATAGATATTTACAAAAGTTGAAGCAGTCATGGAGACAATCATTCTGAACTAGCCTTTAAAGTTTGAGCTCAAAGTGGCCACTTTTGGCCTTGATGCAAGCTCTTAGTTTAAGACAGGTACGCTCCTGCTTGATCTTTTTGTCAATAACAACATATTGAATGTAAGCTTAATGTAAATAAACTTTGACATCATAATGACGTTGCACTGAGCACACATAGTAAAGTGTGTGCATCATAATGGATGTGATCATATGTAATGCTACAAGTAATTTGAGCAAAGCTCTTGTGATGCATGATAGCAGCGGTCCTGCCACCTCGGCATTCAGTGTAGGCCAACAGCAATAAAATATTAACGCATCTTGAAAGAGTGCTTAAATTTGAGGCCACCATATGGAAGACACCTTGAATTTAAGAGATCAAAACTTAGATTCTTAAAAATGTACGTTCTATCCTAAAAATGTCATATGCAGGTTGTCCAGGTCCATCTCCAGCCATTTCGGCGCAATTCACTCTTAAAATGTGTGTCACAGCCGGAAGTTGCAAAAAAATTAACTAAAAATCCCTGTCTTGGGGGTTCAAGGTCATTCAAGGTCATCAACGTTGGCACCAATAAAAAGCTTGTCACTATTGCTTGTTATGATAAGCAGCATATCTGTGCCTATCTGCAACTGTTTTCACGCTACACGAGATAATTACGGTAAAGTAACCACTTTTAGGGGGTAGCCGTCTTTGATGCCCGTTTGCATCGGCCTCCTTGAACCTACGGGGTCGGGACTTGGACTGCTAAAATCTACGTTTAATGCCGAAAATTTCATACGCAAGTTGTCTTGGTCTATCTCTAGCCATTTTGGCGCAATTCACTCTTAAAATGTGTGTTGCAGTCGGAAATTGCAAAAAAAATTCACTAAAAACCCTTATTTTGGGTTCAAGGTCGTTCAAGGTCATCGACGTTGACACCAGTAAAAAGCTTGTCACTATTGCTTGTTATGATAAGCAGCATGTCTGCCTATCTGCAACAGTTTTCACACTACATGAGATAATTGTGGTAAAATAACCACTTTTAGGGGGGTAGCTGTCTTTGACTCCCGCCTGCGCCAGCCTCCTTGAACCTAGAAGGTCGGAACTTAGACTGCTAAAATCTACGTTTAATGCTGAAAATTTTGTATGCAGGTTGTCTTGGTCTATCTCCAGCCATTTCGTCGCAATTCAGCGTTGAAATGTGTGCTGCATTCGAAAATTGCCAAAAAAATTCACTAAAAAACCCTTTTTCGAGGGTTCAGGGTCATTCAAGGTCATCGATGTTGATAAATCTAAAAAGCCTGTCACCAGTGTTTGTTATGATAAGCAGCATGTCTGTGTCTATCTGCAACCGTGTTCACACTATACGAGCCAATAATGGCGCACGTCTTTTTAGGGGGGTTTCCCTCTTTGATGTCTTCGTTCGAGGAGAACTCCCACACCCAGGGGCACGAATTTTTGTCACAAAAAAACTAGTGACCATGAGGCAGCCCACAATGAAGATTTCGTGATTTTAGGTGTCGCTGTTTTGATACAGTGCCAGGGTGTGACGGACAGACGGACAGACGCCCAGGCCATAGCTAAGACCCGTGAAGCATTCTGCTATTGCACGTAAAAATGGTGCAGTGTACAATATTTTATTGAAATCCATGAACTGCAAACTAACTTAGGCGTGTTTGAAGCAAGGGGGTTGTTAATTTTGGAATATGGTGTAGTACTGTAGTGGTAGTAGTTGTGGTCGTAGTGGAGTGGTAGTTATAGTCATAGTCATAGCAGCACAGCACAGTCATTACTACTACTAAAGATACTACTACTGTTTTAAAACAATATCCTGTAGGAAAGGTAGCATTGTTGTTATACAGTTGATGTCAGTGATTTGATTGTTTCTTTTGCCAGCATCCAGATGCTGGTCATGTACTCGCCATGCATAGAGCAAATGCACTGACACACAGATCAATAAGATTAGCCTGGATTTCATTTGACAGTCAAATATTTTGCAAACTATTGATTAACTGAAATTCATTGCGTAGTAGTCTACTGAAAGCTGTTGTCATTGTAGTAATAATAGCAGTAGTTCTTGTGGTCATGTAGTAGTAGACTGCAGGCTGTTGTTATTGTCGTTGTTTTGGCAGTAGTTGTTGTCGTTGTGTAGTAGTGCACTGAGGGCTGTAGTAGTAGTATTAGTTGTTGTTGTTGTTGTGTAAAAGTGCACTGAAGGCATTGTCAGCGAAGTTGTCAAGTCCGTTCAAGTCTGTTGATGCGGCTGCAACACAGGATTCCACCACAGACAGCAGACGTGAAGAGAGCTTCACTGTTCACTTGGGTATATCATCATTATTAATCACTACAAGTCAGCCTAACAACAAACTGTATCATCTATTACATTATTGTTGTGATGAGCTTCTCAGGCAATGCCTACATGGGGTACATCTGATGCCTTTGCTGCAGAATGAGTAACATTTTCACCAGTGTCTGAATTTGTTTCACCTGTCAGCGAGATTGTTGAAACTGTTATGACTAGATTTTGCAGAATTTTTGGGGCTTGCTGGTAATGCCTAAAAACAAGTGATTAGATTTTAGGCAGCGACCTGAAGTGCAGTCTAAATGCCAGAATTTGTAAAAATACATGGACGTACTATTTAGCCAGGGCTTTTGCGTGCCTTTGGAAGTCCTTGATTTTTTTCCACATTTTCAAGGCCTGGAAAGTCCTCGAAAACAGACCTGGTCCTTGAAAGTTCTTGAATCTGTGTCTGAAGATCCTTGAAAGTGCTTGAATTTGATTTTCTAGAATGCCATGACCAAACAGTAATTAGATTTAGTGACAACTATTGACGCATTTGGTAAACTTTTCTGATAATTCCAGTTTTTGATTAATGCCGGAAGGTGTTAAAGTGTCGAATGTAAATTGAACTTACTTATATATGCTTATAAAAGTGCCGGTTTGATTTAATTCAGTTCTTTTTGATATATCCTTCATGTGGTTTTTGAAAGTCCTTGAATTTGATTTTGACAAATGGGCAAGAACCATTATTTGCCATGTGGCAGTGCTCTTTATTGTTGAACTGAAGCTGTAGTTTTTTTATAGCTTAGCTAATGTTTATAGTGACTGATAATTGCAATTGTGATGGAGATTATGTGTTTACTGTTGGCAGAGTTTTGTGCTGTCTGAATTACTACTTAGATGGGTGATGGTCTGTTGGCATGTAAATTATCTTGGTACGTAATCAACCACACAACTAAGTCAACTCAGCCTTCCATCCCTCCTGGGTATTTAAATCAATTACTAGCCTGTCTGGCTGGGGTTAAGGCAGGCTGGATTCAGGTTCACCTTTGTCGGGTGGCAGGTAATATTGTGTGGGCTCATATGTCACATGATGCTCTGTAGCTCTGAGATTGGTTTCTGCAAAGAGCTTTAGTTAGCCCACGTCTGTGTAGGTGCACAGCTGAAGACAACACACAACCTGCGACTTGTCAGTGCTAATGTGCTTGACTTCTGTCGACATCTGCCGTCGTCATCAACAAGGTACCAGCTCAGCTGCACATTAATTGTTATTGATGTTATATATTTTATGCTAACGCTATTGACCTGCACATTAATCATAATGTTAGATCTGTCAGAATTCAACATTCATATTAACAAGCTACCAGTGTAAACAATACACAGTATAATGCAGAATAAATGTATGAGGTGCAGAAGCACAAAAACTTTTAATATATTGTAGCACCAAAATTAGTGAAGAGCACAGAAGAAATTATTTGAATATCACCTAAAAGTACAGTTATTAGTGATTGTCAGATTGTATTCCAGACACAACGTCTGGTGGACATGCCACAGCATTGTTACGTTTCTGTTGATATTGTCAATAAACCGTCAGTTTATTGTCAGCGAACATGTGATACGTTAGTCACTGCAGCTGTATAACATGACTTTGATGGTTTTTATGTCTGTCTGTATGTCTACTATTTCTGCTTGTTGACACACTCCTATATCCTTCTACTTTACCTTTCTCTGTCTACATGGTGTTTCGTAAAAGAGGACCTCTTTTTCTTTGTTACGTAATTCACTCAAATGATGATCAATTTACATGAAATTTTTAGTTCTTCCAGCTGAAGGAATACTAATTCAAAATATTTTAACAAAATGTGGCAGTCAATTAAATATTCTTTGCTAGACGTGACGTAATGCTGGTGTCATAATATGTCACGGGTACAAGCTTGCTAGTGTCAACTGGTGCTGTCAGTTGCTACTCTGCTCCGATGGTGAAAAGTCTGGTTCGTTGATGACAAATTTTTGAAGTTTTGCAGTTGCAGCCACAAAAAAACGTGCAAAGCGATTGCAGTTGCGTGTTTCTGGGGATAGCTGGACTTCCACATGTTCGAGCAAGACGGTGCACTAGCACACCGAACTGGCAAAATGGTTGCATTTTTGGATCGAGAGACGCCTGATTTCATGTCCCCATGTTGCTCATTGCTGACACGATAAACACTTTTCATTAGCAAACCAGATTAAGACCACCATCGAAGCAGGGTAGCAACTGACAGCAGTAGTTGAGACAAGCAAGCTTGTACTCACGACATATTATGACGTCAGCATTACGCCACGACTGGCAAAGAATATTTAATCAACTGCCGCATTTCGTTTAATTATTTTGAATTAGTATTTCTTTGTCTACAACTGATGAAAATTTTGTATAAATTGATCATCATTTGAGTAAATTATGAAAAAAAACAAAAAGGGGTCTCTTTTTTATGAAACACCATATATGTGTCTGTGTGTGTATGTTTATCTCTCTGTCTGCCTAGTATGTCTGCTCGTCGGTACACGGCTATATCTGTCTGTTTGTCTGTCTGTCTATGTATGTGTCTGTTTAGTGTGTTTGTCTCTGTGTAATATGTCTGTCTGTATCTCTGTCTGTATGTCTATGTAGTGCTGCTCGTCGGCACACCCCTATATCCCTGTACTCGATGTCTTTGTCTGGTCTTGTGCTGCTGGTTGACAAACGTCTCAACTCTTACACTGGCGTCAAACGAGGTCAGATTTCACCACTAGTTTACTGAACTGCAGCTGAAGTAATATATTAACTGTGGCAGATTAATCTACTGGTCGTATCAACGAAATTACTGTATGACAAACTGGGTTTTTACTGAGGTGGCCGACTAGTCGCATTTGGTATTCATCCAAGCAACCCAGGCCAACTCAGCCTAGTTATCCTTTCATGGGTAGGCATAATGAGTACTGTTGATGCTTATGGCTACTGATGAGGAAAGAAGCCCTGAGTTCTGTGTAGTAGTACATGGCTTGTGACCAAGAGATGACTGCTGGCATATTGACCCAGCATTGTTGTAATTTTTATTGTGTATATAAGAGTTTGCTAGAGCCTGCCCACAGTTGACAGAATTTCGCTTTGCCAGCCTGCAGTGCTGCTAGTAGTAGTAGTTGTTGTTGTAGTGGTAGGTTGTTTTTGTTTCTATAGAGTTCGCTAGAGCGTGTGAGCAGTCTACGGACTTTCACTTTGCCAGTCTGGAGCACCAGTTTGAGTTGATTGCAGAGTGTCTGGTGAATGCACGTGACTCTCGACTCAGCAACAAACCTTCTCCTGCTTCCGCAACTGATGCTGATACAGACAAGATCAGTGCTAAGAGCTCTGCAAGCAATGCCTCTGATGATGTATCTAGCTTATCATCTTTAAGTCGCCTGTCATTTTGCATACAAAAATCCCTTGTACACATAAATTCGTGTCAGCTAGAGCTTTTTTCTAGACTCCATTGCATCAGGAGTTTACAGTGCTGCCTCACACTTTGTAGCTGTTTTCAATGGGCTGTTTCACAGCAGCAGTGGGAATGGGGATTTAGAGAAGGAGAGAAGGGAGGACAGGATGGAGAAGGAAGCAGAAAAGGAAAGGGGTTGGGAAAGGGAGGGGAATAGCACCTTGACTGTTGTCGAAAATGCACTCCTGTTGATGGCATACAACATTAACAATGCTATACTGTTAAACACGATTTGTGTCCTACAATTTAGCATATAATGGAATCAGGTTCATTTATGTATAAAGTTTTGTTAACCAATGATTTGCTACATGTGCGACTGATGTGTATATCCAGCAATCATTATCATCACGCGGTACAGCAGCAGCAGGGGTGGTGGGCTCACATCATGCGGTCGCTGCGGGTCTGACGACGGGAGACGTTTACGTCACTCGTCACTCAAACCTGTCTGAAGTTCACGTCGTCTTTCACCTGGTCTGTGATGACTCGGTCTCCACGACCAGCTACGAGTTGACGTCTCGACACCCGGTCATTGTCGCTTGTCGCAACATCCTCAAGATCTGCTTCCGCTACGACGTCCGACACATCACACTGCCACTGCTGCTTGTCCACGAGATGACCGAGGTAATATTGTATGCATCTGTCATACGATCGAGCTAATATCGTACACGTCCGTCATTGGCTTGTACACAAATGTTACTATTCATGTCTGTTGTGTGCTTGATACTGCCTTGTGTGAAAAATGTTGTGTCTTAGAAGTCTTTGGCGATTGTTACATTTGGTACAGTGAGACAGATTATGCTGACTTTTGAGGGCACTAGAAATGTTTCCTGGCCTACTTACTTATGTAAAGTAAGGTAAAACAGATTTATATAGTCTGTACTGGTTAAATACATTTGGTGCTATTATTTGATGAAAGTTTTAAATCCAGCAGACTAAGAGTCAAAGACCAGTGACAGGGCAGAATTTACTTGAAGACATGTTTTAGTATCATTAATGCACACCGTGTATTATGGCAGTTTTTGGTGCAGTTAGTTTCTGTGCAACCTGTAGCAGGTCTGTTTCTGTGTTGTCAGGACATGACAATGCAATGGTGTTTGAAGCGGGCAGAACTTGTCTTCAAGTGCATCAAAGGTTTCGTCATGGAACTAGCTCTGTGGACTGGCCAGGAGGCATTTACTATCCAGTTCTTGGTTCCCAAGGTAAAGCGCATGATTTTTTGATGGTAACTTTCCGTTTGCAGACAACTTTGAAACTTGCTGTTGTGTTAATTTATATAGCAACCAAAAAGAGTACAGTAAATAAGAGACCAGATACTGACAATCAAGCTCCAGAGACCAACTGTTTAAGCCCAGAGACCGACTATTTCAGGCCTTGTCCTGTTTGCTTGTTTCTCTTTCCATCTCGTACAGGCTCTTGACGTGAAATTACAAGGCGCAGAAAAAGCCAAATTGTTGTAAACGGTTTTTCGGGGCAGGAGTAATTGTGGATGGCCGCATACTAGGCCTGTGACCTGTAGGCACTGGGTCAACAGTATTGTTCTAGCTTTTAGTGACATGCTTGATGATTTACTTTATCTGGCTAGGTCCCGGTGTTTTAGGTTAGTTTAGGGTTTTAGGTTCTTTGTGTGTTTTGTTGTATTTTTTCATTTAGGGCCACTTTATTCGATTCATAGTTTCTTCTCTGTGTTATTTTTGTTGTCAGTACTAGTGCAGTTGATTGGTCAGAAAAACATGTCTAAAATGACGTGCTGTTTTAATGTCTACTCACTCACTGACTTATTGCATTTGTCTGATATTAGACTGTTGTGTAACTGTAAAGGACACTACACAAGTGCCAGGCAGAGCTGTGTGAGTTGCTGTCATTTTTGTCGTTGCGTTCTGTCATAGTTGTTGTAACTGTTGCTGTTGCTCACGAAGCATTTGTGTCTATCTCAGCCATGTGTTGTTGTAGTAATAGTTGTTGTAGTTGTTGTTGCAGCAGTTGCTGTGACGTGTTGCAGGGTTTATTCGATGAATCGTTCCTGTTTATCTCAGTCATGTGTTGTAGTAGTAGTTGTAGTTGTTGCAAACGTTTCTGCAACAGTTGCTGCAACAGTTGCTGCAACATGTTTCAGGGTCTCTCCGACGAAGCATTCGTGTCTATCTCTGCCATGCTGCCGACGATATTTCGCATGTCGAACCCTGTGATTGCAAAGTCCTGACAATTGAGCGCAGCTGTGAATGTTTGACATAATAAGACAAGAGTTCTTGTTGATCAAAGATACATGTCGCTGGCAGGTGCTTCATGTTTAAAGGTTGACTTAGATATTATCACAGTGGCAGTTCTGAGTAATGAGGATGGATGTTGATGTGATGTCCTCAGTTGTATTTGGCAGTCTCTGTCTGTGTGTTATTTATAGGAATTGCGGACGTTTTGCCAGTGGCTTCTCTCCCCCAAATCTGGAATTGAAATCGCTCTCAAGTGCCCCCTGCTTTTGGGCTCCAGTCCCCCCTTTCTTGCTCTTTTCCCTTTCCAGGGGGGAAGAAGTTTTGTTAAAGGTATCAATCTGATTCAAATCTACACTTTTAACAAACCCCCCTTTCTTCACTGGGTGCAAGCTGCACCCACCAGGTATAGGGATAGAAGCCCCTGCATTTCACCCCTTTGGCATTTCACTACCAGGATGTTTCGCCCATTGCCTGGATATCTCGCCCTCTAGATGTTTTGCCTCTGGACGTTTTGCCCACTACAAAATTGTGCACAACGGCAAAAACATACTGTATGCTGTCATTATACATTCTATCAGCTTATTTGGACTTACGGTGTGTATCCGTAGCAATCAGTACGTGGTCTGTGGACATGTAGCAGGGGCATCATTTAGGTGAGGGGGCTGGATGGGTGTAGGCCCTAGGGACCCCCAAGCATTTGTGATTTTTGATTTTTTCTCTGAGTGAGTCCTGTATAAACAACTGACGACAACATTTTGGTTTCCAAAAAGATTGCGATTGACCTTTACTGTGTAGACTGCATGAAATTTGGTCAGTTGATTCTCAGGAATATTGATATTCAAATTTTTGCTACCGGATGTCACATTTTAAGGCAAAAATGCACTAAATTCGATTTTGGCTGGGGCTCCACCCTAGACCCCACTGGGGGAGCTTACACCACTCCTCCGGATCCATAGGTGGATTAAGGGGCACTACTTCTAGAGGGGAGGGCAGGAAATGGGAAAGAAGGGAGAGAAAGGGAAGAGCAGCTAGGGGGAAGGGAAGGCGAAGAGACTGAGACCTTCATTAAGTGATTTATTGAAATGATGCCATTGTCATGTAGCGTGGTTGCTAATCACGTAGTCACATTGCTGAATGTCTTGTGTCATGGTGTGACTTAATCCTACTTGAGTCTTTGGCATTTTTTACATAACCTGAACAAATTTATACATATTTTTGCAATTGCGTCTTGAGGGTTATGAAACAGCACAAGAACTTTTGATTTGGCTAATCATATTTTTTGCTGAAAAATAGGGCTATGGTGATTGAAATTCGTCATACCAAATTGCAGTGATAGTCATAGTGATATCGATGACAAATAAATATTGATATCCGGTCTTACCGTTTGCTGATTGTTAAGGTCATAATCGATCATGATTAAAGCGTGAAACCACAGAGTCACCATATTAGAGTTAACCGAGCTTGATGCGGTGTGTTTTGTTAGCAGTTTTTTCAGGGGTGTAGCGTTGGGTGGGGGACGCCATCTGTCATTTTCTATTTTGGAATCACTTTTCTCCAATACCGGGGTATTTTACTTTGTTAACTAAAAATTTACTTTAAAAGCCCGCTATTTTGGTGTAATTTAGTTTAAAACCTCTTTTTGTGTATACCTACAAATTTGTTCACGGTCTTTGGTTGTTTGGAATGGAATTTTATTTCCTAAGAGTTTCTCTAGCTGAGTAAGTTACAAATAAGTAAGCCCGTAATAACTATTTTTAGCGTGTTGCAAAATTTTCAGTGATTTCCAATTTCGTTTTGTGCCTATTACTTTTGCCTATTACAGTTTTAAAACAAAGCGCAAAGCATGCAAAAAAATCTGTCAAGATTTTTCCTTACTGTGCCAGGCGTTCATCACTTCTTTTCACGACTACACTCCTGGGTTTTTAGTTGATTTGGCTGTATTTTATTTAGCTTATTATGCTGTTAATAACGTTAAAATCGCGGCATATTCTGAACAGTTAGTAAAGCGACAGATTCATTGATGATGGAAGCAGATAGCCAGATGTTTCACACCACGTAATTCCTGGCGTCTACAGGGTGGGCCAATAAAGTAAGCTATTGCACTTTGTCCATATCTTTGCTAAATATTGATCAATTTTCACAATTTTTTCACCAGTTGACTCTGCAAGAAATTTGCTCCTCAGTGGCATGCACATTGTACATTACATTTATTGTGTTGCTACACTACCTTGTAAAATATAAATATCCAAAAACGTACACTATCTAGAGATGGACATAAGGTCTAATGGTAAATTGTTCAGTATTTAACTTAAATGTTAAAATATCAGTTATAGTAAATGTCAAAAACATTGGAGGACATAAACATTTTTTCAAATAATTTGAACAATTTTACTCTGCAATAGTTTATACTGTACACTAATGCGTGTTGATGGCTGCAATCTTGCTCAGTTAACTGCATGAGCATACAGAACAATGTATTTCAATTGTGCAGCAGCCCTGCAAGTTGTGCACTATTTTTTTGAAAAAATGAAAACTTACTCCGTAGCTACACCTAAACTTTTTTGACACTTATTATAACTTATATTCAACATTTTACCTTAATACTTTGAAAATTTATCACATGACCTGTGGATATTGTACGTTTTTGGATATTTATATTTTACAAGGTAGTGTAGCGGCATAAAGGTGTGATGTGCAGTCACTGAGTAGCAAATTTCTTGCAGAGTCCACTGGTGAAAAAAATTGTGAAGATTGATCAATATTTAGCGAAGATATGGACAAAGTGCAATAGCTTACTTGTTTTGGCCTACCCTGTAAGTCTTTCTACTTTGTAGGCCTACACCCCTGACTGAGTATGCTGAAAGTAACGTAGAAATTGTCGCTGACGTGGTGTTATCAAAATTCATAAGTGAAATGAAATGATGGAATTAACAGGTTGGATGCAGTAGGTCGTAGTCTCAGAACTTGCTCTTGCCGCACTCGCAGAAGCCTGCGTCCGGCATGCACTTGCGCACGAGGTTGATGAGTTCGCCCGTCTCGAGCAGTCTCTGCGTCTCCGTGCCGCCGCCGATGCACCTGCCGTTGATGAACACCCGAGGTACCTTCAACAGTCGATCCACGAATTACTCAATCAGTGATTCAGTCAGTCATTCATTCAATCAGTCGGTGCGTTTATTTCAGTCGAGTTCTGTCTTGCCGAGCGGTCGTTGGATCTTTGTGCATGGTCGATCGATTTTATTGGCCGACCGTTAGTCGAGCCTTGGGTCCGACATCTGGCTGTATGTCCGTAACGCACGTATTGTGGCTAAACCGTACGTTTTAGGGCGTCGGTGATGGTACCGTTGGATAAGGCGACGACGAGTTTCTATATAGCGTAGGCCTGTTGTCAATAGTAACCATGCTCTGTCTGCAGCGGTTTGGCCGCAATTTTGAATGCAACGTTGCTGCCCGCAGCCATCACCTCATGCGCCGAATTGTCGTATCGTATTGTACAGTCGATGAATGATTGAATGCTACAATCGACGCTGGTGTATACCAGCGTCGATTGTAGCATTCTATGTATCAGCGTCATCATAGCGTGTAGGACTTTGTTTGCGCGACCGGAAGTGGCCTTCGGATATAGGCGGTATACGGTCGGCCCAGCATAGCTACATTTTGTTTTGCAAGAAATTTATCGCAAAATTTGTATTTTAATAGCTCCTTTTTGGTCGCTGTTAGCTTACATCAGGGGCAGAATTAAATACTTTGCTATTTATACAGCACCTATGTAGTATCCTGCAGATAGCGACGTACCGTTCTGGCTTTAGTCATGTGCTTGAGCGTGTCTTGGAGCATATCCGCGTCCGACCTCAGGTCAATGTCGATTGCTTTGATTGGCACTTGCAGCATCGCAAAGATATCCTTCGCCATCTGACTGTACGGACAATGTGTTTTAGCGAACACGACCACGCAGTGCTCGCTAATTGTTCTCCTGATGAACTTCTCTGGCGTCTCAGACCGTCCGATATTTGACAGTGTCGCCCCCATATTCGATGTTTCACTGTATAAACCGAGCACACTTAATTTGGACCAGCTTATTCCTTGTTGTCAACGCATGCAGTTCTGTATTTTAATCTTTCTTCGAACTGCAAAAGTTGCCATGGAAACTGCTTTTTGTGCGTTCATTGACGACGTGACGCCACAAAATCCAGTAGTAGATCTTATCGTTCACATGCAGTTGAACGTGATCTGACCTTATCTTGATGCGGATATAGTCGAAAGAAATGATGACCAAAATGACTGATGCTGATGATTTGTCGATTTACATCTACAATAACTCGATTTTAGACAAACTAATAACAAAATTTAGATGACAGTTTCTGCCAAAATCGTGAAGAATCTAGCTTTATTTTTATTGTATTTCTATGACAAACTTTTCTATTTAAGAAAGGTAAAAAATAAGACAAATCTTATACTAATGTAGATAGAAAAATACTCTCAACTTGAGACTCGAAAGACACTTCTAAGGTCGATAGAGAGACTTAAAGGGAATAGTTAAGTTTTCGCACAATGTAGTATTTGCGAATGGCAAGTTTTTTTTATCAGATTTAATATGTAATCGTAGTTAAGCTCAAAACACTTAGAAAGCCGAGCTTTAAAAACCCAAAATCGCAAATGGAACGGAATGGCGTTTTGACATTACTGCTACTTATTTAATCTTGCTTAGAATGACACGAGCAGTCTCTATGGTTCAGAAGTGTAAAGAAACTTTGACTATTATGGCTTCGTACCAGGGAAGGTAAGTAACTTTTTATTCGATAGTATAAGTTATTTTTTGTATACATTTAATTGCCGGTTAGTCGTGCATTTGCTGGTTGTTTTTTAGGTTGTATGAATTTAAAGACATAATCGAATCTGAAGTAATCGACGTCCAGAGGCTCCGCAAAGTAACGTTTCGAGGTCGGTGGGCGTATCAGCAGTATTTTTTTAAAAAAAGATTAATGTTATAGTGTGCACTATACATGTTAATGCACAGTTTTCACAACCTAGATGTGATGTAATTGATTATTACATATATTGATCTGCATGAGCTTTAGGTAACACCAGTATTGGTCCTGCAGCGTATCCGAGCAGAATGTTAAACAGCTGTAACAGCTGATTAAAAGTAATAAAAAGGTTTTATCTAATAGGGTGTTTACACGATCCGGCAAACGTCCAGCATTGGCACGTGTATTTTGAATACATTTGCTGGAAGTTTGCTGGAAGTTTGCTGGACGTTTGCTGGATCGTGTAAACATCCCATAACTGAACTTGGCTGATCTGACCAAATTAGTTCGGCTCACATGTCTGCTATTGTTTTTTGTTTCTCTTGGATGTCCTTACAGTCATTTTACTGGAACTGTGAAGTTTGATCGTCAGGTTCCCAGTTTAAGTGGCTCACATGGTTATAGCTAATTATCTTACACTACTCGTCTGTTGTGCATTTACAAGTGTATAATCAGTGCAGTATGTGCATTTTTGTTTCAGTTGGCTGTCCTGAAAATCCATGGATGCGTTCTGTGGTATGGAAGGTATGCTGTTATACACAATGACACTGTTTTTATCTGTTGCTGTTATTTTCAAACAAACTTGTATCATCTATCTATTGTTGCCATTTTATAAATAATAACATTACGTACACGTAATGTTTTTTTCTCAGATATCTGCAGGTCTGACATAGGCCAGGTTGCTTTCCAAGATAAACTCACTGTCAGGAAATCATTACTACCTGACTACCTGAAAATACTCAGACATTAATAATAATGGTGATGGTAGTGATTGTATTGATAATTGTTATTATTGATGGTTGGGTCTGGTCCTGGTCATTGTGTAGTTGATGCTGAAGTACTTGCCGGTTGTTCAGTCGGACTGGAACTCTGAAATGAGCAGAAGAAGGTTGGCACTTTTGGTCACAATTCTCTGTGCTTAGTTTTTGTCTTTGTAGATATTTGTTTTGTTTACAATAACTGACTGCTATATCAACCACAAATGTTGTGCCGTTTACTACATTGCATTTCAGTAAATTGTTTGTCTTTACTTTTATGCCGTAAAGTTTAATCATAATTGAACAGATGTTACACATTAGTGCATGACAATTTGACAGTTGGTGGCATAGCATAGTGGTTAGAACGTCGCTCCTGGGCGGCGAACTTTCCCTATTTTGCGCTAGACTGATGGATGGCCGTTTGACCACTTTGTGGGTAAAGCGTTTGCTATCAGTCAAACAACAAGACCAACTCAGCCTGCCATCCCTCCGGGGTTGGTTAAATGAGTAGTAACCCATTATATGAGTTATGGAAGGTGGGGACCTTAGTACAGCTGACTGGGGCTGCCTAGCCGGCCGCTGCGCCAGCCTGTGTTTGCAGGCTGCACGCGGTGGCTGTGCGGCCGGCGGCTCTGGTTAGTGACGAAAGCGCATTAGAGGTGTGTTCGCGACGATGCGCTATACAAATTGACGACCTATACCTATACCTAATTGAATGTGCAGATATGTGAATTCTATAGAATTATTATGAAACTTTTCTGGACGTTCTTGCATCTTACATTTGTGCTTCTTTTTAAAATTTGTCCTTACGGTTGCTTGGCAGTGTCATTGTCAACTTGTAGCTGATATATTGTCTGAGATATGATATATGTTTGTGTTGGATTGTTATTGGTAGAGCACTGTATCGACAGTTTGTTGACGAGGTTATCATTAAGCCTGGAACTCGACACTTTGAGAGCAGTCGCACTGATGTTACACTTGAGGATCATGTATGTACACCAAATAACTTGACATTGACATGTTAGATGAAACACACAGTCATGAAGCAGGTGAATTAATTAGCAGAAAAACTATTTGTTTGATTTTTTAAAATGCATTTGAATTTTAAGAGCATTAGCACTTTGACTAAACTACTTATTAGAGCTGTCAAGTTAACACACTAGTTACGCACAAGAGCTAACTAGCTATAGTGCATATTAGCTATGGTAATTCTGTCCATTCGTCTGTCTGTCTGTCTGTCCGTCACGACCTGTTTCAAGACCACTTGAGATAGAGACCTTGGTTTTTCACCACATGATAGCCTAGAGTCTGTAGTATTTTGTGATAAAATTTTATGCTTTTGGGTGAAGGGGGTCACCCCGAACAAGGGGAAGAAAGAGGGGCATGTGCAAGCCTGACAGCCTAGACATCTTGCGTACATGTAAGTCTACAGCGTTCGCCAGAGAGTGCCACGCAACTCGTTATGCAATTGCGGATGTATATTATACATGGCAGTAAGTAAAATGTCGAACAGTGGCTTGTCTAACGTGTAAATGGTTGCAGATAGGCACAGCCATGCTGCTATTGCAACAACCTTGAATGACTTTTCATCTCTCAAATAGCAGGTTTTACGGAATTTTTTTCGCGATTTTGGGCTGCAACACGCATTTCAAGAGTGAATTGCGCCAAAATGGCTGCAGCTAGATCAAGACAACCTGCATATGAAATTTTCAGCATGGAATGTAGATTTTGGCAGTTCAAGTCCAGACCCTCAAGATTCAAGGAGGCCTGCACTCATGGGTGTCAAAGAGTAGTACCCCTCTAAAAAGTGGTTATTTATCCTCTGTTGGCTTGTCTAATGTGTAAATGGTTGCAGATAGGCACAGCCATGCTGCTATCATAACAAGCACTAACGATGAGCTTCTTAGGAATGTCAACATCGATGATCTTGAATGACCTTGAACCCTAAAAATATTGATTTCAAGTGATTTTTTGGCGATTTTTGGCTGCAAAAGAGTGAATTGCGACGAAATGGATAGAGATAGACCAAGATTACTCGCGAACAGGAACTGCAATAGGCTTTCGCGCATCTCATGAGCATTAGCTAAGATTTCTTGTTTTAAGTTAACATGTAAATGAGTTAGTTGTGGCTAAGGAGATTAATGCTATTAAAATTTTAACATAGCATCAAAAATATTTTTTTGGAATATTTTTTGCAGCATTTGTTGTAGCTGAAAGCTAATGAATGAAATGTTTTGTTTGTAGCCATTGAATCCACATCCGGACAGCAAATGGAGTCAGTACTTCACTGACAATGATATGCTTGTACAGATTGACAAAGATTGCCGGTAACTTTTATCATCACGATTATTATCATCATTATTATAATCATTTCACAGATACACACTTTGCACAGATATGACCTTGTCCTTGTGTGTACAGTTTGTGATGTTTTTAACATAATTGTAACTTCAGTGTTGGTCAATAAGATGCTGCTGATAGATGGTGATTGACTGAATGTCTTCATCCCGCTGAGCTACATTTAGTTTTCAACTCGCACAGTACTCGTGTGTTCATATTTGTAGTGCAAAAAATGTCTCCAAATCTGCAGAATGTGTGTCTGGAGAATAAGAGGGAAAATTTATTAGAACTGCTGTTGCTGATACATATGCACACTTGTAATGCAGTGTTCTTACAATTTTAGGTTTAGGTCATTTTTTGTGTTTTATGTTTCATATTCAGTTTTCTCTGAAGGTTAAACTTTCTCTTCCGTTACTATGTGTATGTGCATTGCCTGGAAAGGCTGTCCAGAAAATGACCTATGGGACGTTAAATCCTACTCACTCACTCACCCTGCAAATCTGCAGAATCATAGGTGCTGGATGGGCAGTCAGTGATGGCAGATGGCACGGATTTGTAAAAGAGCAGCAGCAAAGTAAAATATTTTGAGATGGCATCTGAAAGAGATGACCATATGTCGAGTTATGGATATTTATAGGACTGGTATTTTATGACTTAGCATATTCAAGTGATTTTTATTCGTGCTTAGTTCTTGGATATTTATAGGACTGGTATTTTATGACTTAGCATATTCAAGTGATTTTTATTCGTGCTTAGTTCTTTTGACATGATCGTTATTATTACTGAAAGCACGACTCGTTATTAGGGACCAACTGAATTCACGGGAAAAAATGCATGATTTCACAGCAGAATTTTTAAAATGTGTCAAATTTCACGGAAAATTCACGGAAAGAGTTTCGGAAATTCACGGGCCACACAGACGTTATTTCGAGGTGCTGTGCTAATGCAAAAGAAGAAATTTCAGAACAACGA
>Ga0209367_1005426_pt1 | contig 17669 bp, 8 predicted proteins | sample WorMetLIZISLAND2_FD_187412 | JGI IMG/M metagenome (GOLD analysis project Ga0209367, IMG submission 187412) | Marine gutless worms symbiont microbial communities from Max Planck institute for Marine Microbiology, Germany - Olavius geniculatus... ... | reverse complement strand
ATTCGCTCTGCCCTCACTGAGGACATGGCGAAAACCGTCGCCTGTGCCCTCGTTGGAGCGCGGCTTGATTACGCCAACTCTGTTTTGGTCGGCGTAACGACGAAAAACGTCGCTCGTCTGCAGCGCACACAGAACGCCGTCGCCCGGATAGTCGCCTGGGGCACCAATCGACAGTCGACCAGCTCATCTGCTCTGCTCAAACATTACCACTGGCTTCCAATTCACCAGCGCATCCAATTCAAGATCGCCTGCTAATGCAAGACTATCCACACTACTCAGCCTGCTTATCTGAATTCTGTTCTGGAACATTCCATTCCATCTCGTACATTGCGTTCATCTGACACTAATCTGTTGTCTGTGCCTCGTGTCCGTACATGTTTTGGCTCTAGAAGTTTTTTGGTAGCTGTCCCTACTATTTGGAACTCTCTTCCTTTTGACATACGCAATAGCTGTTCATTAGTTTCCTTCTGTCGTAAACTCAAAACGTTCTATTTTTCAACGTATAGCCATGTTTAGTGGCCCGCCTCACTCCTTACCTCAGTGCCTCAGATTCAGTGAGTTTCTCGCTGACATTGTGCACTTTATAAATTAAATTTACTTATTTACTTACTTACTTACATAGGTGAGTATAATTGTTTTAATGTAACATGTAATAAAAAAACTAATGCAAAAGCAATAAAAATGCCCACATGGTTATATCATGTTGAGAACTGATACAAAAGTAGACTCACCTAAATCACTGCAACAACAACAAATAGGAACACTTAAATAATTCAGACACACTTTATCTACTTGCTTTGGGAACCAGACAGAGCAAAAAACTGTGCCTGTCATTACAAAAAATTTTTTGTCGTTATTTACTTTCATTCTTTGCAACAGTTGCACTTTAGCACTCAGTATGTTTCATTGTTAAAGAAATTAAGAACTGCTCATTTTGTAAACTTTTTTCAGAATCTTCAATCTTCGTACCATTTTCATCTTTGTTAACGAAAAAAGTCTTTTCCTATCACATAGTAAAGGCTGGCTAGTTACCTGGCAGTTGGAAGGTAATGCTACATGAATAATTAGTGCTATGACAGCCTGACAGGTTAGGTACAACATCTGTACATCACTAATATCTGTACTTCACTTAAGTACAAAGTGACTTCCATTAGGGGCAACTGAAAATGCAAGTACAGAAAATGCAAGTACCAGGGGACGGAAAATGCGAGTACGAACTCGCAATGGTGGAAAATGCAAGTACAAATCTTTCAAAATGGGCAATGAATAATACTATCGTGCATTTCACAGTCAGCTGCAAAACGAATTTTAATCATATGCTGCGAATAAGGTAAGTGAACACAAATGAATCGTAATCAACACTACGTTATATAAAAATAAACGCCTAACTATTTTATAAACGAATCGTCGCAATGCATGCTGCATACTAAGGGAGAAAGCTACTACAACAAGGATTGCGATTGGCTGACGGCGCTGCCGCTGTGATCCGGACTAGCTTAACAGTTTTTTTCTTGTTGTAGTTTTTCCAGTTTCAGTTATGGTGATTTATTTTATTTTAGTAGCATTTATTTCAGTCAGTTTTTATATTTTCGTGCTTTACATTATGACTGTACATTTATTTCAGTTTATTTTTATTTTATTGTTATTTTAAACTTTTCAGTTATTTTTAGTTTATGTGCTAGATTAAACTGACAGCCTGTCTGTGAGTTTTCAAGTGCAAATTAAATATTGTATCGTATCGTATAGAATAACTTAAAATATCTAGAGACATTAGTGTTAGATGGAGCGGAAAGAAATGGCGCAAGTAATACGGCTGTCGATATGATGATTCTACGAGTACAGTCTGTAGGGGCCTACTGTGTATAGGTGCACGAGTGAAGTTGCTATTTTATTCATGCATTGGCCGGCGGTGCGTGCGTCAGCGATGACGTCATGCAACGTCATGTCACGCGTGCGTATTGGAGTGCTGTGCATGACTGTTTTGGGCCAACTCCAGCCATAACACAACCATGACAACACCCATCTCAAAGCTAGGGAGCGTCACCTGCCTTATGGATTAGATTACACAGTGTTACCTGACACCCGACACATGTGAACACGCCCCACCTCAATCCCCACCAGACAGGCCGGTACTCGATTTATCTACCCCAGAGGTTGTTGAGATACGGTTACTTTAGCTTGAAACATTTTATTGAAAATTATTGAAAATTGCGGCCAAACCGCTGCAGATGAAGAATGGTTACTATTGACAGCTAGCGTCCTATTCAATGGTATCATCGCCGACCATTTACGACTCACCGTTTTAGCAGCCCAATCCGCTGGCCTTTATTTTATTAACAACACTGTCAATGAACACAGCACAAAGATAAGGGGAGAGAACCCCGCTTTGTCTTATTCCACAACTTAGTTTAACAAGCTCAGAAAATAAGAGCCCCACTTTAACACATGCAACGCCCAAATCAAACCAAGTTTCTAACAGTTTCAATAGGAGTACTAGGATATTTCTACGCATAAGCTGAATAAAAAGTGCACTATGATCCATTTGGTCAAAGGCTTTGGAAAGATCTATAGAAAAATGTTAACTGTACTACCGTATTTAACATTGTAGTCAATAACAGATCTCAAAGTATACAGCGCAAACGAACAGCCTGAATTACGCTTAAAACCAAATTGGTTATCGCTTGTGATAATATAATCGTCAAACCTATCTAAAGTACAATGCTCGAAGACCTTATAAATGACAGGGCTTATAGATAGCTATGCCACGGAAGTCGTCTACAGATAATGTTTTACAGTAAGTGTTGTAATTACTTTTCAATACAGGAACGGTAAAAGACTCCAAAACAACGTGGTACCTGTCCATTGATAGCATAATATTAAATAGCTTGGCCAAAATGCATGGTAGTGAGTAATGGCTAAACTGCAAATGCTCAGTCATGATGCCGTCAAGTCCAGCGGCTTTGCCTCTATTCATTTTATTGATCACAGTTTGCACCAGTTCAGCATCAAAGATAGGCCTACAGCTATCATTAAGCAAGTCCCCGACATAGCCAGATCTCATAATGCTATAATCATGGGCTAGGCGGTCAGCTCCTGACGCAGAATTATTTGTGCAAACTTTAGCAAAATGCTGCGCAAACTTATCAGCAATAACGTTATCGTCAGCAATACTATCAACACAAGTAACGCGACCTCCAGTTCCAGACGATCCAAACTTTGAAGACCAACAGTTCCAAAAAGTTTTACCCTGCTTCTTCAGGAGAGCCTCGTGCAAGTCATTTCTCTTTCCTCTCGCATTTTGGCTCTAAGTTCCTTTTATAGGCAGATTTATCTTTCCTGTATATATCAAATACAGGACCTGATCTAGGCCTACCAGCCTATTTTAAAAAGTTTTTCTACATCTCGGAACAGCTACATCAGACGCCTAGCGCAAAATATTAATCATTTCATCGTAAACATCATTGATCATATCAGCAGATATGGGATAAGATACAACTCAACCTATCTAACATCATCAAACAGCAGACGCAAAAGTACATCAGTAATGTTTCTGTACAAATCAAGTTTAGCGTGATCCCAGCACAGCTGCGGGATGCAACGAGTGGAGCTGCAGTTCGCATTGTCAGACTCTTTACCAGTAACATAGAGATTAAGGTCACTGCAGTGGTCAGATAAATTAACATTTGGGTTCAAAACTGAATACCTCAAAACATTATATTATCCACTAGAATATAATCTATATTACTGGAGTGACCCAAAGGTTCATTATAGTAAGTACTTAGACGAACATCATAATTAATTAGATCACATCTAGTCAATTTATTATCAACCAAAAAATTATTAACATGAAAACAGAACAACATCTGTCTAAATCAGCTGTGGGCTAAGCCTAGGTCCGCCTACGGCTTAGCCCACAGCTAATAGGCGACGGGGTTCCATCAGGCCAGCTGGATGTTTGCTGGAAGTTTGCTGGATCGTGTAAACACCCTATAACGGTCACGGATGAGCTTACGCACTTCCCCGGCGTCGTCAAAAGAACAACGACAAACGAGTACAAGAGAGCATGCAGAAATATTCCAGTGGTCGATATTCAAAACGCAAGTTTCTGTTTGTTTCTGTTTGAGCCATTGCTCGGACATTCCTAAAGTGAAGAGAACTCTGACACAAAGAAATACAGTTAGGATAAAAGTGTCTAAAACGACTCAAGATACAGTGCCAATAATTCTTATTCGTCTGCTGCCTCTGTAGTGCCAGTATCTTCGGCTTCGTCGTCGTCAGATGAGTTTTGCGACATTTGTTGGGCTAACCAAAAGCTAAGATTGTGTTTGTTGTTTGTGGCCATGCACTTTCCAGTGTGCACATCAAGTGTTTGCAACTACGAAAAAAATGTGGCATCTGCAGAGGAGAAATTGACTTGCTATTGCCTATTTTTAGTTGATTAACTTCCGCATTTGTGTAGCCTATCTACGGTTTCTATTATGTGCCACGCAAACAAGCAACGCTATATTTCATTTTTTTGATATGCAGAAACGCTTTTATTTCAACTAACTTGTTTTAACAGTAGGCCTAAGTCTTACTGTTGATAAAATTTATGCTTCGGAATTTTTCTGAGATGCTAGATTTTTCAGTTACTCGACATATCTAGTTCACGGTCATTACTCGGCGTTTCTGTTACTTGACATTTCCAGTTCCTGGTCATTTGTCGACGTTTCCGTCATTCGGCATCACAGGCTGAACGGTAGTTCAAGCCCTGTGTTAACGGCGACTTCTCTTTCCTATGGGGAAAGCCAAAAATTTGACCCATCACAGAATCGAAACCGCTGACCGGATTGAGATAAAATTTGACACGGTTGATTACATTAACGAAGGAGCCCGTAATGCAAAATTTCATGCAAATCCGCCCAAGTGGGGCTTTTCCGCAAATGGGTGAATATACGCAAAAAATATTATCTATAGACATGTATACCTTTTTACTTCAACGCACCTACAGGTCAGACCCCTTAGGAAATTTTTACGCCCGATGGCTCAAACGACGCGGCATTGAGCAAGGTTTAAACCTTTAAGGTTTAAAAAAAATTTGAAATTAATACTTAACGTATTTATTCAAAAAAATTCCCCCCAAAATTACAATGGCGCCTATGGAAAAAATTAAACAATTCTTTAAACGGTCATAACTTTGGCTGTGTGTAAGATAGAGACGTACCTAATTTGTGGTTCTAGGGTAGAGTTTTCGGAGATGCCCAGTCTAACAGTGTCATTTAGCTTACCCCGGGCTCTCCATTGTTGCCATGGCAACATAATTTGGGACAAAGTGGGCTATAACTCGGCTTGTGTTAGAGATATCTGCGAGATCTTTGCGTCTGTAGAGGGGTTTTCGGGGTTGGACCATCAAATACTGTCAACAAAATTTTACCTTGACCGACACTTGTTGCCATGGCAATAAAATTTGAGACAAAAGGGCTATAATTCAAATTTTGTCAGAGATATCTCCAAGATCTTTGCGTCTATGGGAGGTTTTGGGGGACAGACTATTGAAAGAGGCCAATCTAATTCCATCACAACCGATACCCTAAAAGGTCAAGATCGTGATTGTAAAATATCTGTGGCCAGATATCTCCGTAACTGATCAACTGTAGGAAAACGTTATTTTACTAATAAAACAGCAAATATAAATGTACAAAACATAAGTTTATACACTTGTTAACGGCAACATTTAAGGACTTGCACATCGAAAAACAGCAAAAATTACAAAAGGTGATATTATTCAGCAGCACACTGACACACAGTCAGCGTGATGCGGGCAATATCACCTTTTGTAATTTTTGCTGTTTTCGATGTGCAAGTCCTTAAGTGTTGCCGTTAACAAGTGTTTTTTTTATAAACTTATGTTTTGTACATTTATATACAGTCAATGACCATTACTTTATGTTTCAGTTACTCAGCTTTTCCTAGCCCTGCCAAAACTCTATGCTCGACGTTTCAATTACTCAACGTTTCAGGGTTACCGTCGATTATGATAATTTTTGGCATGCGGCATCAGAAAGAAACTTGACGTAGATGACTGTAGTTTAGCTCACCTTACGTTATAAATGTCTTTACACTACTTTGTGAAACGCAGAAGTCGTAGTTTGGCCGTTTACAACAATACACCGTGTCTCAGAAAAAAAACAGTCAAAATTGTTTTTGTCATAACGTTGTCGAATTTTCACTAAATTTGATAATTTTTGGCAAGAAGATGGCCAAGGCAATGAAATTATGCAAAGTGCATTTATTTTCTGTCATCTAATTTATGTTAACGCACTACCGTGTGAAACATAGATGTCTCTAATGGTTGCATAACGCTCAGGTATTTTGTAAATAAATGCTGTAACGACTTAATTAAGCATAAAATAAATCTCAATGTAAATTATTTAGCAGAATTATAAATTTGTATAAAACTCGCTTGCAAATCATCAACATTTATGTCCAGATTGGGCCCTACATACAAAGACTGGCTGATAGCGGAATCAACGATCGACTGATCAAACGGCATTTAGTTATCGATTAGACGTGTTTTAAGCTCATCAGTCAGCTATGTTGTTGTCTGTTGTTTTTACCATGAAATATTTAATACCATAAAATTTTTAACACACGTGGCACCCTCTGTCGAATTGAGGATGCAAAGGTAAGCAATCCGACACAAATAACCACCGCGTAATGTAACACTTTGGAGCATCTGTGTTTCACATGGTAGTGCGTTGACATAAATTAGGAGAAGTGGTAATTGAGTGCATTTTACATAAGTTTGTCGTCTTGGCCATTTTTTTTGCCGAAAATTATTAAAGTTGGTGGAAATTTGACGAAGTTCTGACAAAATTAATTTTGACTTTTTTTCTGAGACACGGTGTACATTCATACTGGGGAGCAAATGCGTCGGCTCAGAAAATCAGTAAGACACAAAATCATAAAACATTTGTTACATATTTAACACTAATAGTATTTGTTTTAAAATCGTACGTCGACTAACTGAAATGACGCATCAGCAGCGAGTGAGCTGCTTTGGGTCGCGCGTTATTGAACGTGCTGCTGGCGAGTCGCGTCAGCGTCCACCGCTTACGTTCATGCTAGAGGAGGACATTATATATATATACATCTTTATTTACTATTAGAAGTAGCAAACAAATACAAAATAAAAGAAAAACTTAACTAAAATTACAGTTCATCCAGTTCATATATAGCTGAATAGTTCGTACTTTCACACAAAACATAATAGGCCCACCGACAGCGAAACGCATCGACAGCATTTTGAGCACATGCAGTAATAAAAAAAATGTGATGTAACACGTAAAATTTTCTGAGATAATAGATGTTACTTGTGTTTGTCGCTATTCAATTAACCATTTTTGAGCAGACGCTACACTACTCAGTATGAATTTATTGTTGTAAACGGCCAAAGTACGACTTCCTTATTTCATAAAGTAGTGTAGCAACAGTATTAAGGTAAGGTGGGTTAGACTATAACCATTTAAGTCCAGTTTTTTCGTCATATTGTGTGTCAAAAATTATCAAAATCTGGCAGTGTTTTACAGAGTTATTAAAAAAATAAAATTGGCACGTTTTTATTGAAACACGGTGTATATGTCGTAAAATGTAAAAAAATGATTTTATGTACGACATGTATAACACGCCTGTAAAATCAATCGCAAATTGCATATATTGCAAAAATAGTTTTTGCACAATCTGTAGGCTTGGACTACATTTATCATCATCAAGTGAAACTGATGTTCGTCGTTTTTTGCGCATGATTGATGCGGCATAAACTGCAGCGAACTGCGGAGTGATTGTAATTGTTTCACGTAGCTGGCTGGTACGCTTTTGCTTGCGATTAATTATTAGTTCGTGAATAATGCAAGCTGCTGCTGCTGCTGCTGATGGTGATGTTGGTGGGACCGTGGGACTTTGAAGGGGAATGATAGTGTGGCTGGGTACTGTCTCGGAGTGTAATTTCACATTTTCCTGGAGTGTTACGAAATGCGTGTTTCGTGTCACTCGTACATGGCGCGCTCACTGCGTGCTAACGGGATTGGAAATTGAAGGCGGAAATACGTCACACGATAGGCGCGTGCGGTTTTTAAAATATGACTTTGGTTCGGTTTTCGGTTCGGTTTTTGGTTTTTACCGTTTTATGTTTATGTTTAGTACAGGCTATACGCTTTGCCGATGACCAAGCAATGACGGCCAGTTCTGAAGGAGGTTTGCAACGAATAATGGAAGCATGAGAAAGGATATCTGAAGAACATGGAATGCGCATAAACCTGAAGAAGACAAAAGTAATGATGTTTACCAAAGGTCAACCAAGGAAAGTATCAATCTGGCTTCAAAACACTGAACTTGAACAGGTTCATGAATTCTGCTACTTGGGAAGTTTACTTACTGAAGATGCTCGTTGTAATAAGGAGATGAAGAAAAGAATTGCAATGGCAAAGGCAGCTTTTATAAGAAGAGGAGAATTACTACGAGGAAACATCTCAAAGGACATGAAGAAACGGATGGTGAAAGCACTAGTATGGAGAGTAGCTCTTTATGGCTCAGAAACATGGACACTTAGAAAAGAAGACATCAAACCTATACAAGCTTTTGAGATGTGGATCTGGCGCAAGATGGAAAAGATCAGCTGGACTGCACATGTGTCAAATGAAGAAATCTTGTGTCTGGTGCAAGAACAACGTTCTCTGATGCAAGTCATCAAGCAACGCCAAGCAAACTGGATAGGACATGTCTTAAGACATGACTGTCTTCTGAAGACTGTCTTAGAGGGGAAGATGGAAAGAAAACGGTCAAGAGGAAAACCAAGAAGGAAGATGCTGGATCTACTTGTGGAGCAAGAGGACAAGAAGATCAGTTACGAGGAGCTGAAGAGAGGAGCACAGAGCCGGGTCGGATGGCCCATCGTCATTGGAACCTGCCTTAGGGCAGAGCACGCAAAGAAGAAGAAGTTTAGTGTAGAATGCTGTTGCTGTATTACTTTATTATTACCGTCATCCGCTGTAGCCATCTTTTACTATACATATGACGTCAGAAATTAAGCAGACTACTTTTTATGCTGGCCGCTGTAATGGTCCAACTAATCGTCGGTCAAACTGTTTGGAAACTAAGTCTAGAGAAAGCTACTTTGACCATCATGAAAAGTGTAAAAACCGTTTAAAAGCCGGTGGTTCGGTTTTCTAAAAACTGAACCGCGGAAACCAAGTTTTTGATTTTCAAAATTTAACGTCGGTTTGGTTCGGTTTTTAAAAACTGTAAACCGAAATTTTTAACGGATTCCGCACATCCCTATTACACGAGCCGTGAACACGGATCGTGTGAACCAGCTTTAAACCCGAATTCCATTACGTCGACTTTTTTCGCCGATTTTTCCTGCGTTTTGTCTCGAACTAAATTTTATTAGAGCGACACAAAGGAATTTGTTGCGGACTTTTCACGGACTTTGTCGCAACCATCTCGACAAGCCGAGTGCTCGAATTGTTAAAACATTTTTCGTAACATCTCCGTTTTATGGTGTTTGTCGCGACTTTTGCGGGCAAGTTTCGGTGAAAGTCGGCGTAATGGAATTTGGATTTTAACTGGCACACCCAAACTCCACTTATCCGTCACCGTCGCTAACCAGCACTCCGAGACACCCCAAGGATCAAAGAAAACGCGCAATGCAAGACAGTATCGATAGGGACACGCATCATAGCGTGACTGAGTGTGTCTGCGATGCCCCCATGCAGTGTGATGCGATGTGATGTGACCCAGTCAGTATTTTGTCGACACGCACAAATCGCCCGAGCTAGTACGCCAGCCGCGGTTTCGCAACAAGTCATCTATCTCAATACAACAACTATTCCATGATACAGTATCTTTTCATCGTAAATGCGGGGCAGCCGAAACGTGCTCTGTATGAATCTCGAATGTATGGTGTCAGAAAGGTGACAATACTCTTGCGAGTAGGCCCTAGGTCTACTATTGTGTGAGGTATAGCGTTAAAACGCAGTAACGTACAGAAGTGGAAAAATATTACTGCCCCGCATTATACAGGGAAGGGAGGGGAGCTGACTGACTGGTTGGGCCTGGTGGCAAGACACGGTTCCGTCCCAGAGGAACCGGTCAACGTCGCTGGATCGGGCTGAGCGTAGTCTCGGCGGGATTATACGACCCGACCGATCGCCCTGCGACCAATCAGTCAGCGACCGTTTGACAAGATGCTTCCATAATAGCTGCCCACTCGATTGCGGGACGATGCGTGCAGTATCTCTGATGGCTTTATTAGGACGATTTCTACACTGGAAAAAAAACAAGACAGGACAGTGAATGCCACGAATGATGTTTTACTGGTTAATTCTGGAAGACAACAGATGATTAGAAGTGCACACTAAACTAACTAGACCTGCAGATGTTAGAAGTAGAACTCATTGGCGGCGTGTATGACGAGAACCAATATTTTCTGCTTTTGCCTATTTCGCACAAGGTGGTATCAAATCGGATCAAACTTTATATACAGCGTCTTAATGCAGCGTCAAAGATGGTGCACGAAATGTTTCAATACCGTCCACCCGGTCCGCCGCTTGCTTAGATCAAAACGACGGGCTACATTAAACCAATCAGTACTTGGTCTCGGCGCGTTCGTGGTGGCATACGACCTGCAGTGGTACAAGTTGTGATAGAACAACCTCCTCCGAGGCTAATGTATTCCATCAGCGGTCGGTCGTCGACGGGTGGGCTGGTTGACGAACCGGTCACTGCCGCATGCGGGGTGAGGTCGGATCAGTCAGAACGAGGTTAAACTTGACGAAACTGAACCGATGACAATCATGCGCCGTCACTATAGACTACCCATAGAAAGTCGACCCCCGGAAGTCGAATACTCACGTGACCGATGATAGCAGTCTTTTTTCATAATCATAACCATAGTGAAAGATTAAAGATCTTTCACCATGTCATAACTCAGTGACTATGTCACACACAGTTTAGAATAGTTTTCTTTTCGCCTCGTGATGACGTCAGTTGCACGGCTGATGCTGTCGGCGAGGTGATGCTTTCGGCACCGCTATTTGCGGTGTGAAAAGAAAGGAACTAAAAGGCAGTTAAAAAATACAGGAGAAAATAATGCGCGCGAGAAGTACATTAAATTGGTCACATATTTGGTAAAATATTTCTTGTTCAACTTACGACGCCGCTGGTTACCACGCACAGGCCGACTAGCAACTTTTCCGTCTACCCTTTCTCTTTAAAATATTTCACCTAAGCCTGCAAAACAAATTCCATGCTTGCAGTTTTCTTCTGTGTTTAAAAACAGTAAAATTCTCACTGCACCCTCAAAAATATCAGTGCTGTTATTAGTTTGCTTTCAAAGTTTTACTGCAAAAAACTTGCATCTGGTCTGTTTTATATGTACTTTTGTTTTAGTGGATATTATTTCGTGTGTCCATTTGTTTTATGTTTTTTTTTGTGTATTATTAAACATTATTTTATAGAATAATTTTTTTTCCGTACCGTTCATGTTGAAATAAGGATTTTCATAGCCTTTTGGATAATAGTACCTAGACTACCGTGTAGGCCTATATTTTTAAGAGTACGGAGTGCATGTCGCTTTAATTTTTTTATCGGTTTGCAATAAAAAAAGATTTCGCCTTGAAAGTGATCAGAGCGGTGGCAGTTAGCCAAAGGCTAAACAATTTTTATCGATTTTTTAAGGCAAGACAGTTAAGGGGCAGTCGAAATTTGCTTTGTTTTGTCGAGCTTTTACTCGACACGGAGAGTTTGTGAAATTAAAAACATAGGGCACACACGTTTGAAATGATCTTGTTACCAATCGATATTTGAGTGTTTTCGGCTTTTTTTAGTTTTTGACATAAACTGGGTGCAATGATATAGCTGATTGCACGTCGGCTGGTAAGCAAGACTGGACAGTCTGGACTGGCAGTGGCAATGGTATTGTCGTTCTGTGGCATGGCTGTCCATATGGCATCGTCCCGGCGGACGATAGCGAGTCGATTTGTCCCGTCGGTTGGTCGGAGTTTTATTCCCTGGTGGCCGGACACGTACAACGAACGGTCGGCCAGTCAGACCGGACTCAGCCGTCGATCCCACTGAACACGTGGTCATCAATGGCGGCACCAGTCTTTCGTACCAGCCTCCCGGGCAAAGCTCGGTGGAAAATCTAAAAGGATGGATGGAACTTTTGGGGAAATTTTACTGAAATGGTTTCTATAGCATAGCAACAGGTCCATAAATCAATCAAAAGTAAGTCGACATATAAATACGTGATATACTGAATACTGTACAACAGGCTAATCAGTAATCGCTACAACGGCCAACGAAAATTACAAAACGTATTAAAATCAGGCTTGCCGTGGATATTATGGATATTATGCTGTCACACCTGCTAATTAAACTGAATATTTATGTGTTTGTCTCTCCCTGTCTGTCGTTTTTACTTTTTTATTTTTTTTTCTTTTATTCATATTATTGAGTCAAATGAACAATCACTGACATCATCGTGTCATTATATAGTTAGCCTAAATTTAATTTATTAGCACTATAGCAATACCAAATCCTAATTTGTGGTGCTTTGTTACTGTTGAATGGGCAACAAACGGTCTATCAATGTGTGAGTTTAAAAAATGTATCAAATGGTAATAAAATTACAAACGTTTTTGTTTCCTAGCATCTTTAATGTTAGTACGAAGTACAGTGTTCTTCAAAAGCGTCCACTCCACCCTATAACTGTAGGCTAAGTTTACGTGAACGCAACCTGTTGCTGGGTGAGCCGACCGTAACGTCGAAGGCCAACGTCCGACTTTCTGTCGCAGAAAAAAAACGATTTTGAAGGGTGACTGTAGTCACATACACGCTCTGGTTACGTGGTTTTACTGAACGCTAGAATCAACGCTAGGACGGTAATTCGGCTCACGTGAGTGACGGCTCCAGGCAGCAGCATTGCATTCAAAATTGCGGCCAAACCGCTGCAAAGAAAGACATGGTTATTTTTGACAGCCTATAGGTAGTCGCCATCGCCTTATCTAACGTACCATCGTCGACCCCTACGACGTATCGTCACGGACAGAGAGACGACAGGGAAACCACATATTGTACCCAACGCTCGACCTAACGGTCGGACCAAAGCAAAAGCAATAAAATTATGTAGCTTTTTATGGCAGTTAGAAAATACGTAACTAAGGTCTGATTTCAATGCAAATGTATTTTATTTTTCTTTCTTTTAAAAAAACAATTTCAAAAGTGAAATGTTTGCATTGTGTTTAATTAGGGAAAAGGGATGATGGACGCTGTTGCACTGGTGTATTTTGCGAAAATTGTTGGGCTACATGTACGAACGATAGACGTCTGTGGATGTGGATATATCCATGGATATCCACGGAAAATCTATGGATATGCATATGCATATGGATGAGAAATTTCATATCCACGGCAAGCCTGTCTAAAATACTAAGCTAATGAGAAAAATTAAAAAAACTGAACTCGTTACTAGTCCAGATTGCTGTAAATTAAATGAGAGTAATCTTTCTATCGCTATAGTTAATAATGTATTTTGTCATACATCAACGCAAAATATCTACACGCGATTGGTCCAAATCACGTCACGTGACGTTTACAAATGCGCAATATCCACCAACCGCTCAACCAATTGACTGACCACGCCTCATTAATGTTCAAGACGTCTATGACCACGCTAACGACACACGGTTGGCTAGCTGCATTGTGGCTATACTGTACGTCGTAGTGTCGTGTTGTAAACCTATTGTCGCTAAACCGTACGTCGTACGTTATTAGCAGACGATTATGTTGTTTGATTACTTTATTCGAAGCGACCGTAAAATACACAAATTTTGCGTTGAGGTATAACAAAACAAATAGCAACTGGCGTCATCGATCATTATTGGAATTTTTCCCTCAGTTCGTAAAATATTGCCCGAGGTCGTTGGGCTATATTTTACGAACTTCGGAGAAACAATTTCCAATAATGACTTCGACGCCAGTCACTATTTGTATATTGCAGCATCAACGTTTAATTTTCAGAACAACAGAAAAGTTGAAGGAGGTATTCTGGGAAGCCGGCGGGTTGTCGCAGGCCTGGCGTCGCCCGCGTGCTGCAGGCTGCAGCAAATACGCAACGACGCACGCAGCGCGCGTGTAATTGTTTATCTTCATCGACGACGCGCGCCGTCGATTTTCACTGCATTCGACGATAAATCTATCTCATTCTCTCCCTCCTTTTCTCTCTCTATGTGTCCGTGTATGTGTGTCTCCTCCTCTGTCTCACACCCAGTAGCACTTTCACTGCAACAATTGATCCACTCGATTGTGTGTTTGTGTCTGGAATGTGGGTTTTCTTTAATCCCTAAACAGCGGAATGGGACGGGCAGGCGGGGCGTGTAGGCATTAGTTTGATATTATGGGTAATATTTGATTTGCACAGTTTTTGTTGATATTTTGCTGGGAATGAGCATAAGCGAGCCTTTGCTGTGGTCGGTCAATTAGCTTTGGAACCAGAATGCCGGTCTCCACACGAGCTGAGTGCCAACACTTCGGACTGTTTCAAATGAGCATTGAAGACGTTACTGTTTTAATGAGTGGCGTTTTGTTGCAGATGACAGCAACCGTTCTGTAGTTATGAGGTCTTTTATTTACTGTTCGTTTTCATGAAGTTGCTTTGGTACTCATGAAGTCGAACTAACGTTAACTTTCTTGACTGACGACATTATGTGCGTAGGTTTTTTCTCAAGTTCTTCATGAAGTGCAATCAGAATTGTCTCAAGAACGCCGGAAATCCACGCGACATGCGCAGATTCCAGGCAAGTATACCGCCAAACACAGACAGGTGCTCGTTGTCATGGTAACCGATAAAAACCGAAGCTGTATATGCTATTTGGTGATATCCCGAAAACAATACTTCTGTCGTTAGATTGCAGTGTTGCATTACTCATCTAGCTGTTTTTTAATTTTAGCAAATTTTGCTTCTCGAAGTTTTTATATAATGAAAAATGAAAATAGTAGGTTTATAGAATACAAAACTGGCTAAAGTGTTTTAATTGACGAAGCACAAAAATGCTGTTAAATTTTTAGGCATCTTTTTTATTTTATTCTTATTTTTGTTACTTATTTGCTGTATTATTGAATTTCTCTTAATTTTTATTCATTGGCAATTTATCGTTGCTTTTTTGTAACAGGAAACTGACAGATAAAGATGACGGCGATAACTAGAAAACTATGTTGCCCGGTGCCGACATAATGTGCGGCCATCCGCTTAGCTATTATAAAGACTTACATGTTTTGAATGTCGGTTAAAATTTAACTTTTACATTGCCTAGTTAAGTACTGCGCCTGTTGTGCCTGTGCTGGCTTGTAAACATTGACGTGAGATGTGCGTCACTTTTGGGAGGCTTTTGACACTCGGCAAGTGACAATCTTAGTCTTTGACTTTTGAGCTGAAAATTGGCCAACCAATTGGTTTTGCTCCGAAAAACGTTCACACCATTTTATCATTTGTTTTTTTTCCTTTTTTGAGTTAGGAACCCTTACGGAACAGACGGACAGACAAACAGAAAGACGGACGGACGGACGAGCTAGACCAGTGATGCGACCTAGTAATGATAGTTCGTTGCAGGTAGCAATATCGGCGAGCGCTGATTGTGAGGGTGCGTTGCTGGCCGTGTCCGACAACATGTTCGTTCACAACAACTCCAAACACGGCAGACGTGGACGACGACTGGACCCCGTCGAAGCAGGTTCCACATTTGTATGTTATACACGACGACATCAGTAGTACAGCAGAGAAGTGCACGGGACAATTCCTCTACTCACGTTAATTTTAGCCTGTCAGAATATTTTCTTTTAGTCGGAATTTTTTTTCAAAGTACAACATTTTCTGATAAAAATACATCTTTTAAAAAGATGAAATTTGGTGTAGGAAATCTTCTATTCTGAAAAAATTTAAAGGCAAAATTGAAAATTTAAGTAACCGTAATTTTCTTACAACTTAGCTGTCTGTCCGGAAATTGGCAGCTGCCACTTTTTCTGAATTTTGGGCTGTGGGATAATCTTTTTGTCTAAAAATCTTCGTCCAAAAAATAGAAAAAAATGTGGCTAAAACTTTTATTGTGAGAAAATTTAGTGGCAAAGTTAAAATTTTAAACCACCATAGTCTCTTTTGTCGGAAATTTGCCACCGTTTGTCGAAATATTGTCTAAAATTTGTAATATTGTCTGTCGGAAAATTGCAAATTTCTGCCCGCTTTCTTTTTTAGCTCACGATGCCGCTGTTAATAAAATAATAACCACTTGACCACTTGAGTCGAACTCACGATCTTTCTGTCGTAAGTCCAACTGTTACCAAGCCGTGTGTAACGTGTGCCCATTTAGGTTTTCTGTCGTCGGTGACTCCGAGCATCAAGGCAGTGTGTCCGAGTGAGGGCTGGACGTCAGGTGGCGCCACTGTCATCGTCATCGGTGACAACTTCTTCGACGGGCTTCAAGTCGTCTTCGGCACTGTCCTTGTCTGGAGCGAGGTTTTCAGCACTATATATCTAATCACTTATCCCCCGTTTACACCATAAAGCTGGCTCGACGAGCGCTTGTCGTGCGTGCGACGAGCTGGCTTGATAAGCTGGCTATGTTGTCGTTTAAACGGTGTAATATTGTAAACAATTACGAAGCTGGCTCAACGAGCGCTCGTCCAGCTGACGTTCGTTGTGTATTCGTGTTAGCTCGTCAAGCAAGCTCATCGAGCCAGTTTTATTTGTGTAAACGCGGTATTACTTTTGTTTTGTTCACACGTCATTTTCTCTGCTTTTATTGTACATCATTTGCGGTATATCTATGGAGCCGTGTGTCTGAAATAAACTAGAATGATGAATTGACGATAATACTTCTAATAATAATTATAATATTTTTGTGAGTAATTGTCGTTAGTATTGGTATCATTGTCGTTGTCGTTGTTGTTGTTGCATCTGTTAACGTAAATATTATTGTAAAAATTATGGTGAATATTTACAACAGACTGTCGGTTAATCTACTACTACTTTTGCCATTCATGTCTGTATACGTTACTAGACATTACTATACTACTATAGTTTAGTAGTTGCAGATGGTAGATAAATATGAGTAGATTATAAATAGGCTTACGGAGAGGCCTATAAGCCCCGCCCACTGTTTTGGCCTGTAGCCTGGTCAGTGGGCGGGGCTTATGGGCCTCTCCGTGTGCCTAATTATAATCTAGGGCTATGATAGGCTGCAAGACCAGGCTACAGGTCAGAACAGTGGGTGGGGCTTATGGGCCTCTTCATGTGCCTAATTATAATCTAGGGCTATGATAGGCTGTAAGACCAGGCTAGCCTATGCGCGAGAACAGTGGGCGGGGCTTATGGGCCTCTCCGTGTGCCTAATTATAATCTAGGGCTATGATAGGCTGCAAGGCCAGGCTATAGGACAAAACATAGACCCACTGTTCTGACCTATAGCCTGGTCTTGCAGCCTATCATAGCAGTGGGCGGGGCTTATAGGCTTCTCCGCGAGCCCATGGTCTTGCCTCGTCTTGCAGCCTATGAAGGCTGTTAGCTAAGATCATGATAAATGGAATAAAATGTTTGACTTTCTTGAGACCTGTGAGCTTTACTCCAAAGGTCGCATTTC
>Ga0209367_1005424_pt1 | contig 17673 bp, 5 predicted proteins | sample WorMetLIZISLAND2_FD_187412 | JGI IMG/M metagenome (GOLD analysis project Ga0209367, IMG submission 187412) | Marine gutless worms symbiont microbial communities from Max Planck institute for Marine Microbiology, Germany - Olavius geniculatus... ... | reverse complement strand
GTGCCCCAGGCGGCACTGTGCAGGGGGCGGCATTTGGAGGGGCGAAAATGCAGAATTCGGAAATTCGGCCGCTTCTGGCGAATTAGCGTTTCGTTTGCACTGCAGAACGATTCGGATTCGGCGGTTTCCTTACTAGGCTACAGTAGCTGACAGATGAGATACCAGTACAGTAGCTAGGCCTGACAGTGACGTTCATTCTCCAAGATAAAACTCATTATGACATATCTCAGGTCAAAAAATCCCTATTTTGGCGTTCAAGGTCATCCAATGTCATTGAATTCGGCGCCAATCGAAAGCCAGTATACGATTTCCTATTAGTGAGTTATTGGCCGAAAATCGCAAATTTTGACCACCCCTCTCATTTAGGGCCCTCGTTCGGGGTGACCCCCTTCGAATTTATGGAAAAGCTATACGGTTCCTGAAACTAGAGTCTTCCGGGCAGCCGAGGGTGAAGATTTGGTGATCCTAGCTTGCACCGTTTTTGCCTGATTCACCCGTGTGACGGACAGACACACAGACAGACGGACGGACGGACAGAATTGCGATGGCTAAGACGCGCTGAAAGCATAGCTGCTTTTGCGCGTAAAAACCAGTGAATACCGAAGACTGTAATATACGTGTTACGTAACTTTATTCGAACACAGGACACCGTGCAGAAAGTGTGAGCAGCAGTTGTCTTTTTGGCAGTTGCAACTGATCAAACTTCAGTTCCATTGCATTACGCAATTACACCGTTTTGACACAATACAGCAGTGTGACGAACGGACGGACTGACGCCCAGGCCATGGCTAAGACGCGCGAAGCATTCTGCTATCGCCCGTAAAAATTCTTTCACTGGTAGACGCGGTTAAAAATTTACAGCAACGTGATCACTAAAGTTTCCACTGCACCTGAATAGCGTCGCTGCACTTCCTTATGAAATGTCAATTTTTAAAAATCGCACCAAGCAAAGCGCAGCAAGGAACAAAGCAACGGCAATGGGCAGTCTAACTGTCTAAGCGCCCTTGATCTAAAGAAAATGTGATCGTGATAGATGAGCTGATACTAAGCCACTAAGACCAGGTTCATAGTCTATATGCTATTCATCATTTTATACACCAAGTTTTAGAAGCTGATGTCCTGCGGTCTGAAGTGTTTTTAAGAGACGTCTGCTTAAGAACGGACTGAAGCAAACCGTTATTCGAGATTTAGCACTCCTTAAAGCAGTCACTGATGGATGTTTTTTTTATTTGATTTAACAATAAAAAATGCTATATACATTAAGAAAATAGATAATGCAAAAATGGCATTTCGTGTAACAAAGAATAAAGGGTCGGAACAAAAATGCCTTTATCACACACGAATGACGTTGAGTTAGTCGCTAATGGAGACAGACGGCCATAAGGCAGTGTCATGCTCTTCTATTCTTGATTGCAAATCGATGAAAACTAACTTGATTTTCTTATCACAGCTGCTACCTGCCACATGTAAGATTTCCAGCTATGGCTCAACGCATGCAATATGTATGGCTGTTTACACCATTAATGTTTCGCAAGGTAGTGTAATGACATACAGTTATTACGCGCGATAGCAGAATGCATCTCGCGTCTTAGCCATCGTCTAAGCGTCTGTCTGTCTGTCTGTCCGTCCATCTGTCACACTTGTGATCTGTATCAAAACGGTGCAAGCTAGGATAACGAAATTTTCACTGTTGGCTGCCCAAGGAAACTCTCGTTTATCGTGACAAAATTTCGTGCCTCTGGATGAAGGGGATCCCATCGAACGAGAGCGTCAAAGAAGGGTACTCCCTTAAAACGTTATTTTGGCATTATTGGCTCTTCTAGTGTGAAAACGGTTGCAGATAGGTGCAGACATGTTGCTTATCATAACAAGCACTAATCACGGGCTTTTTAATTTTATCAACATCGGTGACGATGAACGACCTTAAACCCCCAAATTGAGTTTTTTTTGTAAATTTATCTCAATTTTTGGCTGCAGCGCACATTTCAAGTGTGAATTGCGACGAAATGCCTAAAGATAGACCAAAAAACCTGCCTATGAATTTTTTTTGCATTAAATACAAATTTTAGCAGTCCAATTGCCGACCCCTTAGGTTCGAAGAGGCCTGCGCAAGCGAGCGTTAAAGAGGGGTACTCTCTAAAATGGTTATTCTACTGATATTGCCTCGTCTAGCATGAAAACAGTTGCAGATAAACACACACTTCCTGCTCATGATAACAAGCACTAGTGACGAGCTTTTTAGGAGTGTCAACATCGATGAAATTAAATGACCTTAAACCCCCAAAATAGGGGTTTTTAGTCATTTTTTGCGACTTCGGGTTGCGACACACATTTTAAGAGTGAATTGCGTATAAAATTATTATTTTATTGCACGCTGTACACTGATTTTCAAAGCGGCAGGACCGCTGCTATCGCGCGTCACGTGAGTTTTGCTGAAATTGCTTGTAACTCTACGTACATGTAGACCCTTATCACCTGCCCCAACGCGAACTCGACCTTAATATTTGACTTTTTAAACATTGACCAAGATGGCGAGAGCCGAAGTAAAGACTGACGCGATATAGACGTAGCTCCCCATATGCGTCAATTTTAGGGGGAATGTTTTTGACGTCATGTGATATTAATCTTGGAATTTTTAAGCCGAAAATTGGCGCACCTCTTACTCCTGCCCATGGGAAACGTTCCCACCAATTTTGTTTTTTCGCTCTTTTGCTTTAAACTAAGGACAGACGAACAGACAGACGAACGAACAGACCGTCAATCAGATCTCGATGCGGCCAATTAGGACGACCCTACTATTATAACGACGACGACGTGCACGTGCAGCTTTTTTCTGCGTCACCGTCTATAGGCCTTACAGAGCGGCATGGTAGACGTAGTGCATAGTAACTAAGATCTAACGCAGCGACAGCGTTGATGTGGGACCATAATGAAGACGTAGCATAAAAGATAAAAAGGCACAGACAGATAAAACCTTCTTGTTTGATGTTTGCTGACGACAGATCAAACTATATGCATACACGAGGGAATACTCTGCCATTTGTCAACATGCAGCATAAGTCTGTCTGTTATAATCAGCGACAAAGCTGCTGCAGTGCTGCACGGCTTGAAACAATTATTTATTTCAAGTAACCTACTTATCTATACGAAATTTACACTAGGCTTATATAAAATATCGTTAGATGCTCTTTAGTTTATACTGCTGTATTTAGTTTAGACTCAGTCAATATGAAAAAGACACAATTAACAGCACTGGAAAACGTACAGAAGACAGCAACAAATTACTTTTTGCTAATTATTGGTTATACACTACTAATAATATTGCTTGGTTACTTATTCTAACGTAATAGGTAGCTAAGATAGCTAAACTCATGAAGACCAAAACAGCTTGAAGTGTATAATTTACGCCGTATGGTTTATGCAATAGTTTATTAACTAGCTCCAAAGTAGTTACTTATATATTAGTAACTACGAGTAGTAACTATAATACTGTATTTAAAAGTGCCCATTACTAAAACTTCTAAACTGTCTTGATCGTTAATAACGAGTATGTGTTATTTTTTGGTAGAAAAAAAACGTTTACAAACGTTTATTGCAACACTGTTTGTCATACACGGTGCAATACGGTATCCTACACTATTTGCTGCAGAGGCGACGCTGCATCGGTAACGTAACGCAAGTCACATTAATAGGGTGTTTACACGATCCAGCAAACGTCCAGCATTAGCCTTGTATTTTGAATACATTTGCTGGAAGTTTGCTGGACGTTTGCTGGATCGTGTAAACACCCCATAACAGTTCAAAGCGTATTAACATATTTCTGTGATCCGATACTGCGGCATGAGTAATACTAAGTTTAATGACTTAAATGCGGATAAATTTGAAGCCAGTTCGTTTAATGCTAAATGCGAGTGTTTGTGCGACGATGCCTGTAGAATAGAACTCGTGCGAAAGGTCACTAAGCTTAAATCTGCATATGTGACTTATAGTTCTACTCGGGAAAGCTACGAAACGTCACCTGCCGTATGTCAATGTTACCACACAATGTGCATTATTTCGAGTGCACAATGTCAGCCACTGAGCCTACCAACCGACACAATGCGCACCCACATCGTTTAACCCTATAGGCAGACTTAGTAGAGGGTATACCGTAAACGTTTTCTTTAAAAATTCCTGAACCCGCTGCGGATTGTTAATTTAATTACCTGCATCAAAACCTATCTACTTGCCTCTTGGGCCACGCTTTACCACTAAACAGAATCCTATCACAATTCGTCGATAGAGACAGACAGGCGGACGGAAGGACGGGGTATAAATATCACTTAGCTGCTGCTGCTGATGCTAATGCTAAATGCGATCGTTATCCTAGGAACAGATGACGACTGACACTTATAGGCCCCTCTCTTACAAGATACTGTAGACAGAGGGGAGTGGCCGTGAATACAGTGTAAATGAATAGCAAGAGATTGCGATTGCAATGTTTCTGCCTGCAGGGGTGAACGTCCTCCTAACAGAAGTGGGAGTCGGGGGAGTCAGTCCGCCCTCCTGAATCCCCGGAGCAAGTTTCCTTTCTAACCAACCCTTTTCATTCGTCTTTTCTTTTTGCCCATTTTTGTACTTTCCCGATTGGGGTCGCGTAAATCCAGATAGTGTGTCTGGGAAGACGTTGGTTTTCAAACATACTGGTGGGCCTGCTGAAATGCATTTGAAACACGCTAAAAATTAGGCTATTAATCATGCATGAACTTAATTTTTTGAAATATGATGTACGCATTCAAAGATTGTTGCGACTTTGATCTTGTTAATTATTTTATCAAATCGCGCACCCCCTAAGTGGCTAAAAATATTTGCTCCCACTTTTATGACGGAGCATTTGTTTCTGCGTTTATATGACTGTATAAAACGCCCTGCGGTTTTAAATAAACAAACAGCCAGCTAGATAGATGCCACTGCAATGTTTCTAAACGAAGAAATTAACGCATTTGTCCGTTCGTCTGCCCGTCTGTCTGTATGGCAAGCGGTCAAGCTGTCGATAAATGTTTTCTTTTAACTTACAGGTTATGACCAATCGAGCGAGCATACGCCTATTGGGTGGGGTCAGCGGCGTTTTGGGTTACAAAATGTTGGGGGTAACGAAGTTGCAATAAATTTCCGACAGACAACTGCGAAATTCGGTTTTTTATGTGGCACTAGATGATAGTTTTTCGGTGACAAAACTTAGTGCTGCTGGGTGATGATGAGTTCCCCTTGAAGGAGGGCGTCAAAGAAAGATTAAGCAGTCGTTGTTTTACTGCTAACGACTCGTCTAGCATGAAAACGTTTGCAGACAGGCATGGACTTACGGCATATCATAACAATCATACTGCTAACAAACTTTTTGGTGGTACCAACACTGACGACTTTGAACGATCTTGAACCCCCAAAAATACAGAGAATGGTACATTTTGGTTGCAATGTTAGGCTTCGGCGCACATTTTAACAGTAAACTGCAACGAAATGGCTGGAAATAAACGAAGACAACGTCAGTATAAAATTTTTGCATTAAACTTTAAAAAAAGTTTTCTTACCAAAACGTCAGATTTAAGTATTCCTTCAAAACGCACTATTATTTTATTACACGCTGTACATTAATTCTTCAGGTGGCAACATCGATGCGGTCGCGCGTTACGTGAGCTTTGCTCAGATTACTTGTATAGGCCTATTCTAGTGACTGATAGCAGGCTGTTAATCTGGTGCTTGACTGTGCGTCGCCTCGCGACAAGTTGTCAAGTTGTCAAGTCTTCTGTGCAATTGCCTCTTTACGTTCCATGGTGGCGTCATCTATTGCTATGGTGACGCGCCGTGTGTGGTCCATCTATTTCTTTACTGGACCGCTGTTGTGCCGGTGTACAAAAGTCGGCAGCAAACGAAGCATGCGCTTCAACGGCCATAAGGAGGACCGAAGCCGGTCCTGGTCGCGTCAATTCCGGCACATTTGCAATATCGCACCATTACTAACACATCACTAAAACGCGTAGATAGTGACGTAACTGAACTAAACTGAACTTGCCCATTGGTCAGTTTATTTCAGTTCAGTTGAGTTGAGTTACGTCGCTCTGTACGCGTCTTTAGTGTCTGTCAAAGACCCCGTCACGGGCGTCATGACATTAGACACGTTGTAAAAGTCAATGAGTTTGCAAGAAAATGATTTATACAATACCGTTTCTGTTCTCAGGTACAAGTAAAAGGTGCAGCCAAAAGTGATCCATAGCCTACGAAAACTGTTTTAACTCGGTGGAATAAAAATAATCAATTTCTGCAAGATTTACAGCTGCTGAAAATTTTGTGCAAATTTACCGTCATTCGACCGAATCAAAGCCATATTCATAATGGGTCATTTTGGCAGCACTTTGTAGGCCTATGCTGCCTACTGCATAAAAAGCGATGCACAATATCAGATCTGCAACCGACACTTCGACAGCACAAACAAAATCACATGGTCAATTGGGAGTCGATTTGCGGAGAATAAAGCCAGGAGAGGGTTGCCGACAATGAACAGTTGACATTAAGTTGTTTTTTTCACTGTCAGTTACAGACTCGCTGCCGCGTAACACGGCTCACACAAAGAAACGCAATATCGTTGCCACCTAATGTAACACACAAATGCGTTTGCTGCTGGGTTCCGAGAGAAGAAAGGTACAGCGCTCCCCTGTTTCCAGACCTCGTGCAATTGGAAAGAGAAAGAAAAAAGACAAAATGTAACAAGAGAGAGAAAAAAAAGAGAAAAAATAGGAAAGTTTCCATAACCGTACTTACCTTTCTACTTTTATTCCTGTGGTAAAACACAGAGCAATTGAGTAGACTGTTGCGACAACAACTATTACTACAACCACAAATACTTCTCAGAAGTCCAAATTTTAATAAACGAGGTTTTTAGAGAACGAAGGCAACTAAAATCACAACAATTTTTACGCCTTAACCACGTCTGAAACATTTGCACTTTCAAAGCAATTTTGCAAGTGGTTTATTTTACATTAAAAAAAGACAAAACATAGTAGCGAATGCACTAAAACTGCTCTTACCTGATCAGTTAAATATTTTTTTAGTTCTTGCTTTTCTGTCCAATTTCCTTTGAAGCGACGTCGCTGCGTTAGAACGTCGCCTGCTCCTGTTTTTCTTTGCTGTCCATGAGGACCGCTGCATCGTTGTCTAGCGGCGCTCACTCTGGCAGTCTGCGCGTATTTAACGTCCGCCCACCCGCACATGCGCCGACTCCAAGCCTATACACTGTATGTGACGTCACAGACCCCAGGTGTTCGTTCACAAGCCTTATATAGGCTAGGCTACCCTATATAGCCAGGACCGGTTTTCGAAAAATGTGACTTCTAAAACATTTTCGTGTAAAAGCTAAAAACTCAACTTTTTAACACGATTTGTAAATGCTGAATTCGATTGTCCCGGCTTTCAACCCAAATTTTAAGTTTGTGACGCTATAATTTGCATACCGTAAACAAAATAGCGGCTAAGTTTCGGTTGCGGCGCCACTTCAAAAGTTCAAATGAACTACCAAGGTGTCTGTCCCCAGGGTGACGTAGTACCACCCAAGATGTCATGCAATCGTTTATTTGGTAAGTCTAAACTCCGCTACTTCTATTTGTCGTAAACTTGTTAAACAGCACGTCGTACAAAAAGCTTTATTTTATGACCAAGTCTTTTTATCTCACAACAATGTCTGGAGTAGGCTATTATAAGTGCCCATAATCTCACGGCACTCAACCGTAACGACTGATTGCGTCTAGCGTTTGTATATCACGAGTGCGTTCTGTAGACAAAACGCGCCGTCGATCACGATAATGAAATAAGTATATACGCTTCAACATGCCGCGTTACACTTGCATAATGCACTGTAGACCGTGTGAAAACCGAAACGTACAACATTCAGACTATTGTGGATTTTATAACAGCCATCGATTTTTTGGCAAATTTGTTGTATGGCTGTGCAACAAATCCACAGAAAGTTGAGATGGGGCTTAAGACATCGACCAGCAAGTCACACTCGTGGGAGCGCAGACGACTTCAGACATTGTTAACTTAATAAGCACTTCATTTCACGGCTACGTGAAATACTTAGCGCTGCAGAGAAAAAGCGCAATTGCCTACACCTAATGTCACAGTAATCAAACTACCATCCGGACACTAAATGACTAAACTGGAATACGGCAAAGGCGTCTCCAATACTTTGTGCATATCGTTTAAATACAGCAACGAAGATAGGTCTATCCCGAGCTGGCATAGAAAGGTTATGTGCACAAAAATAAAGAAGTTAGCTTAGAGGCATGCAAACCACAAAAAGATGGCTGGATGAGATAAAGGATAATATAAAATGCATAATTAGACTAAGTACTGTGGCGTCATTTCAGTAACTCTTGGGGAAGGGGGTCTCAGTAATCTTTGGAGTCTCAGTCAACGTAACGTATTGTTCTTGCAGCAGTCATTGTTTGAAAGGTACGATTTACACGAAAAATAAAATCATAAATTCTTGGGGGGATCCGTAGATCCAAAGCCCTTCCCCTTTAAATGACGCTCCTGGCTAAGTAATACGCAAAATCATAATTAGCAGTAAGCATTTGCTAAGTTTAACCAGGTGCGTGTTTGTATCTGTAGTTTGCGTCGAGGAGCGAACTTTCAAGAGAAAAAAACGACAAATATTGGTGTGCTTGGCTAAAAAATGCTTTGCATCAACAAATTGCGCGATGTAAGCTTACGCTGGACTGCGCAAAACGTGCGTCTTTCGCAGTCCACTGGGGAACAATGATTGGAGCCATGTACACTGCAGCCTGTGCGGCAGAAAAATAGTCCAGGGACACTTCAGACTGCTCATTCTCAGACGATCGCATAGAAACGACTGCGGCGTCGCGTGCGGTAGCACTGCGACATCACGGCTCCATTGTTTTGGTCATATAACCTATTTAGCGGGAGCCTACATGTACAGCTAAAACAAAATAATTAATAACACGCAACAGAAACTGGCACGCGATTTGGTTTTAAGCAGTTTTGGACAGTTTTGGCAATTATGGTACTTATGACGGTGTCAATATGTCTATAGTCTATACGGTGGCGTCGTCGGGGAGAATGGAAACAATTGCAAGAGAGAAGGATTTCGGCAAACTGTTTCGTGTAGGAAAATTTTCTACTAAAAATACAATCTGTGGGCCTACAAATTTTCACTGCGGGAAAGTCTTACGGCAAAATTAAACTTTTGAGCACTCCTAATTTCCTCTGTCGGAAATTCTGTCTAAATGTTGCAGCCACCAGCTTGTCTCAACTTTTTGAAACCACGATATGGTTTATATCTCCATAGGCATATAGCGAAGCAAACGACTTCGTCTACGACTATGTAGCACAAATAATTTGTTTATCTGCTTGGCCAATATCTGCAGTCCATGCGGGTAAATATCCCATGCTGAAAAGTGCCCGCTAATAAAGCATTATTCCATCGGAATAAATGAATGCCAATGCATCTCCTGGGACAACGTGAACAGCGTCGTCTGACCAAGTAGTGATGGAGTATCGCGGTACATTATGCCGTTGTCGAGCAAAAATCACCCGACAAGATTGCACCGCTAAATCAAACGGACAATTACCTTCGGTCGCCATAGGCATCGTGACAGTTCCTCGAAGACTTATTTTACGACAAACAGTGATGTGCGATGTTGATAAATGTCGATTCTGATAGGCCTTACTCTTTCATTTGATATACAAGCAAAACAGCGCTCAGTTAACAGTCTTTGTTTTTGTCGAAACGTGGTAAAATTCAGTGCCATCGTTCAGACGATGACGACGTTGGCGACCATGTGATGTCAGAGCACTCTGTCGTCTGAAGTTCTGATGAGCAGTGTTGTGTTACTTTGTTCTTCCGCGATGCATACGACCTATTCAGATACTTCAGTCTTTGACGCTTTCTCGCATTCTTTTCCTCTATTTTTCTAGTCACCAGCAACTTCTCAAGATCATACCTTCTCGTGACGCGATTCAAGAAATCCAGTTGCTGTTGGCCAATTCGTTTGAATTATTAATCTCAGCTGTACGTTAGACGCAACAAAAACTGTGAAAATTAGCGGCTAAGTCGTTAAGGGCGCCCGTGGAGTCTAATGGCAAACTGTCGTGTAAGCATTTGACTGCAGATTCCGCGGCAATCTGTGTATTGCGGCGCGCCGTATAGACGCGGCAACCCATTCCGATAGTGGCCGGGCTCGACGTACGACAACCCTGAGCATTGTAGCTTACATATCGGCTATATTGCTAATTTTTCTGCATCCGATGGGACGTCTGGCTCACATATATCGGTCTCTAAACGATGTACGCCTGACAAAACCCTGGTTTTCGGTCGTTTAGGCTACCGTGAATTGCGCGGCGCCTAAAACACATTTTACGCAACACTGCGTCTCACAAATTGCTAACCAGACAGATATTATGCGGTGTGGTGGGCCGCCGTCTGTCCATCTGTCTGTCTGTCGATCTGTCTATCTAACCGTTTTCTGACTAGAAAAAGAAACTAAAGTTGACCTAAACGTTTACAAAGGCGAGATAAAGATGACTAAACCAATACGTTCTAGTGATTTGTGGCCCACTACATTATCCTGGCGGCAATTTGTAGCTCAAAAAGTCGCAGATTAAGATCATGTACGGACGTCATAAACTTCCGAAAATGTTTACTTTTGGCTCGCAAGTAAAGATTCTAAAGGTAAACTTAGTTAGAAAAAAGTAAGTGATAAATGTGCTAAGCTAGCTAGCCGGACGGCGGCATAATGTGTCGGCACTGTTTCTAGCTTTTCACGCTTTCGCACGTCAGCCTTAGGTTTACTATTTATAGCATCGGACAAAGTCGCCAGGTTTCGTTACCGGTCCAGGTGTCGACCGACCGTATCCGCGTTAATTGCTTCCGGGTGAAACCGGAAGTGAAAATCGTAAATTTTGCAGCGTCTACAACCGACGCACGACGACGCGTGTGTAAAGTAAAGCCGCGCTAACAACGTTACAAGGAGCCCTGATTTAACGTCCTTCTTCTCCTTCTTTCTGACATGCACTGTAATCTACAGCAACAAACAGGATTGCGCGACTTACTTTATTTTGCTATCTAAGTAAGTAAGTAAGTAAATTTATATAAAGCACAATGTCGACTGCATCCAGCATAACGTAAGGTGCAATGGTATGGTAGGGCTAAGATGGCCTAAAAGTAGGTTACAATACGATAAATCATTTGACTGGAAAACTTACAAAAAACTGCCACGTTTGTGAAAGAAAGTTTTAAATTGACAACGAAAACAGCGCTTGCAGTGTTAAAGCCGCTCATGTCTCACTCAAACGTAAACGCGTATCTCGTCTGTTTTTCACACGCACGTTTAAGCAGCTACAAAACATCTAAATCCGTCGAACCATTTAAAAACGGTGTACGAATGTTCTCAAAAGACAGACATACAGACCACGCTATGGAAAAATGTGTACAAATAGGCGAAATCGCTTGCGCTGAAACCCAATTCTGCCATGTTCATAAGTTTATATAGACTACGACAATACTTTATGCGTTTTTATGTGTTATTTATTCCACGTATTACAGAGAGTATATTATGCATTCACCTCACATTACGATCAATCGTGAACGTTTGTACCGAATCGCGTCATCGCCCATAATAATGATGATCATAAAAGCTTATAATAAAAATGTGACAGACTTTCATTAGCTGTCCGTCTCAGCGCATAATAATCGTCATAATTGCGCGCCCGGATGATATAAGCTTACTCAACTCACTCCATCTGTGGCCAAAGTGCAAACTCCACCAGTTCCACGTGTTGTGCGACTTGTGGTCCGGCAAGATGCCTCAGGTTTGTTGTCGGCTTTTGATTTTCTGCGGACTTTTGCAGCAGCCCCTTCGAGAGCCACAGCGGGGCCCGGCAAAAACATCATCACGGAACCCTCAATGGAATGGTGTCTAGGGAGGGGGCTGTGATTTTTCCCAGAAAATTTTCAAAATTTGTTTTTGAAAATAGTCAAATTTGTTGAAAAATTTCTGCACATTAATTGATGAAAAATGTAAACTCAATTCGAATAATCAGTTTTTTTAGTCAAACATATAGCAAAAATATTTTATGATTAATAGCGGGCCCCCAACGTTGCGGGGCCCGTGGTTAAGCCTCACCTCTACTTTCTCCTTCGTTTTCGACGGACCTGTTTTGCAGCAGCCTACAATTATTAACGGGTTCAGGTTCGAGACCAGCATTTTAAGGCCAAGGCTAAGGTCAGCGGTCCTTGAGGCCAAGACCAAGGCCACTAAATAAGTAAGCAAAGTAAGTATGACAATTTTATACTGTGCATCAAAAACCAGCCTGTAACGAATTGTAAAAATGCTCACCAGACAAACATAATCTCAACGTTTCAGATTAGTTACCCGATACTCCAAGACCAGTCAACAGTCAAAACAGGAATGCGTATAATACGCCTACAAGTTTTCGCTGATTTGCTGCAAACTTTCGATTTAGCGGTTCATGCGTTAACGTTGTACTGCCGGTTGCACGCACAGCGTGTTGCAGTAGGCCTACAACAAAAAGCGGTGCCCGATGAGGTTTAACTAGGACACTGGAAGAAATTCTCTCAATTCCTGCAATTGAGTTGCAGGTCTGTTGCACTCGCGCGATTAATATCACAAAGCGGAATTGGCGCCTTAGGCCTAATGTTACGCAGCGCCTCCGCATTCTGCTCTGCGAATGTAATGTAGCTATACAAACGAACCAGTCTTCTACACTGAATGCTCGACTGCAACAATAGAACACGACTCGTCCATTAAACGAAAAAAACGGGAAAATTTTTTCTTGGAAAGTTTTCCTGCATATAATCCCTCTGGACAAAATCCACAGGCGCAAACAGAGGTCTTATAGGGTGTTTACACGATTAAACAATCATCAAGCAAACATCGAGCGAACATCGAGCAAACGTTGAGCAATTAAAGCACACGTCGTGCACGTGTATTTCGAATGCATTTGCTGGATGTTCGCTCGATGATTGCTCGATGTTTGCTTGATCGTGTAAACGGGGTATTACTTTAAAACAGAAACTCAAAACACTTCGCTGTTTTTTCTTCTTCTTTTCCCGTAATGTACAGATCCTCTTGCGAGTAATGTCGTTGTGTCTCAACTTAGTTTTGTTCCAAAAGTTTTTTGCTGCACGAGCTATTGCTTAATGGAATTCACCCTCGTTGGCTTCAGTGCCATTCTTCAAAAACCAGCTATCTGCTGTATTATGCCCGTGGGCCTGCACACTTTATTGCGGCAATATCCAGCAGGAGTTTGGCAATTATCATCCATAACCAGATCCAGTTGGGACAGCAACTGCTGCTTATATGCTGTATAGATGTCGCCGTTATGCTTACAGTACAAAGCACAGTCGTTAGTGCTGAGCAATAGTTTTGTCATTATACAGAGCTCCAGATTTACACCGGCGATAGCTGCGACGTCATGCAATAATCATCACTGCGAAACGGTTTCGCCAAAAAAACATGTTCGCTCAGCGACAACGTTTCGCGCCTACACTGGCGACCTGGCGATATCTAAACGTATTGTTACAATATGACAGCTCTGGTAGTCGGACAGCTTGAACAGTTTTTAACGCGCTATAGGCGTCTATGGCACAGTTGACGTTCGTCGTCTGTCTGTCTGTGGGTAACGGATGTATTGTGGCTGAGCGTTAAGTCTTAGAGAAAAACTTCTAACGAATAATTAGTCCTGTGTCGAGGCTTTCCGCTTACAAAATTTGGGGAATGCAATGCAAGGAAAACATTTTTAAATTTGGGGCTGAATAGAAAGGAGTAGAAAAAATGTGCGTTTTTCGACGGTAAGCTGGCCATATCTCAAAAAAGTGAGAGATAATGCCAAGATTACTATTAATCACTAACAAAAAATAGCATACGTTTTTTTCAGATTGCATGAAAATCATCGACTTTGAATAACCTTGAAAGTCAGTAGACTATGCGCTATTGGGGCTTAATGATGCGAGATACGGCCAGGGTTGCTATTACGAGGATATCATACGCCCTTTTAAATGAGACAAAAATCATCGACCTTGTTCATTTTATGCACATAACGTTGCTGCTATCAATTGGTTGCAGGCAGAAAATCAAACTTCAGAAATATTTTGTTGTGAAAATGGTTTTGGCTAGCGCAGTTTGACCTACTGAGTATTTGCGTCAGCTGATATTCGGTATGAATTATTATTATATCTAGGCCCATATTTCTTACGAAGATTCGCCACTAAATCGGTGTCCGTCCCCATGTGACGTACCGCCCAAGATGTCATAAAATCGGCAGCCCTGATGCATCCGCTAGGGCATAATCTTGCTGCTGGTGTTTTTTCTCTATTTCAGCGCAAAACCTCCGAGGTGAAATTCTGCCACACGGTTGATAATTGGTGTAATTTGAGAACTAACCCCGGCCAAGTTTTGGGAACCATTCTTCGAAAGCGTCAAAAATTCGGCGCGATTTCTGGCATTTTTTGCGCTTCGATTTCTAATATCAACAATTGGGGAAAGATGTAATGAACCACAACCACTATCTGTCTTACGTCCGACGACAATATTTGGTAAATAAAAAGTCTATAAACATAAAAGTTTAGACTGCTGCCGCCTCAAATTTGTGTACTCGTTATATAGGCCTATAGATGTAACGCGCACGGTGCCAGTGGCTTTTATCCCCCCAAATTTAAAGTCGAAATCGGGCGCAAGTCCCCCCCCATTTTGGGCTCATGTTTCCCCATTTTCGGGCTCAACCCCGGTCCCTCCTTTTTGGGCTCCGTTCTTTTCCTGCCATTCCTCCATGGCCCTATTCGCCCCTTTTCCTTCTCCTTTCTCTGTACTTCTTTTTTCTATGCTTTATCCCCTTTTCCTCTACTTTCCCTCCTCCCACTCTCGTTCCTTCCTCTTTCCTTTCCCGAGGGGCCCCACACCCAGCTAGAGGGTCTAGCCAGCCAAGTTCTGTAAGCTCCCTAGCAGATCCGGGCAGAGCCCGGCCGACAAATGGTTTGTGGACTGCATTTTGAGGTCAAAACAGCTATTCTGGTGATAGCGATTAATGCTGCCGTGTAGGGTGCATGTTCTCTGTGAAACAATTTGCCAAATTGTAGCGTAGTATGAGCATGGGCAACATTGCAGTGTGGCGACTCAACGACTACGTCTCTGCACTGTCATACTGGCGCAAAAAGCAAAACTAAACTAAACTAAGGGGGAAGTTCTGTTAAAGGTGCAGATTGAAAAGTAGGGGGAAGTGAAAATAGGGGAGAAGTTTTTGTAGTTGCTATTTGCTGTTAGCCATAGATGTGCAATTGCTTAAGATGAAAACGAAGAATTGCTATCAGCTATTTGTGCGTGTCAGGATCGACGAAAACTGTAGAAAAATCGCAGAATTTCGTAGCTCATTGAGTGATGCCCCATTATGACTTCGATCACGCAGTAGATAATGGAGTAGCGAGCGGAGCTGTACTATACTGGAAGTAATAAACTTGCTTCTGAAATGCGAGCAAAATGCTGCTTAAGCCCCACTTGCTAAGATTTGTCGTAAATACGTCGCAGAAGTTGTACAACATTTCCGCGTATAGAAATCGAACGCCTACAACAAAGTCTACGAAATAGCGTTTGGATCTTCGGAGCAGATACGGTCACAGTTATGTCGGTGCATTAAAGCTAAAATCCCACTGTTTGTTTTTTTTGTAGATTTGTTGCATGAACAAGCTGTACAACATAGAGCCTGTTATAGAGTTATAGCTAGTTTTCCATTTATTATGCGCATGTTGCACAAATATTTTTTGTTGCTCATTCGCTGAACTACTGTAGAATTTCGACCTAATTTGCTGTGCATTTTTGTACACCGTGTTGCACTATAAATTGGCAACAAATCAAAAGACGTGGAATCTGGAGTTAACCCGCATCTATTTTCCATCGTGTCGTCATACGATTCAGCCTCCGGATACACATATTTCTAAGACGAGCTGATACTCCTATAGAGACCCATTCGTTATTTCCTCCAATGCTGCATCATCCATCGCACGGGAGTTAACGTGCTGGAATAATAAAGATGTTTTCTTGCATTCATCCCGGAAGTAGGTTTTCTTACGTCCGAAGACACTTGTCGACAATATACATCTAATTCTTATTGCACATGGCACGCGATGCAAGCTTAACATATTGCACCTGCGGTCGCGTGTAGGCGCCAAAATTATCTGGCATCATAAAGTGATATTATGAGTTTTCCTGTTACAGGAAATGAAACGTGTTAGTTAATGGACCTAAGAGTGTTTACAAGTGCGACTGAAATAAACAGTGCAACAGTTTTCGCTTGTCAAGCATGCAAGTTGTGATGCAACTACAACAACAACAGCAGCAAAAGCACCATATTAGCGAGATTTAGAAAGTAAGTAAAAAGTTAGTAAAACGTAAATTTAGTTTGTTTCTAGGTACGTTTTTTGGCTGCAACTGTAAAACTTCAAAAATTTGTCATCAACGAACCAGATTTTTCACCATCGGAGCAGGGTAGCAACTGACAGCACCAGTTGAGACTAGCTAGCTTGTACCCGTGACATATTATGACGTCAGCGTTACGTCACGCATAGCAAAAAATATTTCATTAACTGCCATATGTTGTTACAATATTTTGAATTAGTATTTGTTCAGCTACAATTGGTAAAATTTTCACGTAAATTGATCATTATTTCAGTGAATTATGAAAGAAAGAAAAAGGGGTCTTTTTTAATGAAACACCGTGTATATCTACTTAATGCACATAACCTCTCATACGTTAACGGCCGGACCACTGACATTCTAAATTTTTCATTTGTTGTCTGTCTGTCTGTTCGCCTTATTTTGTCAAACAGGAACCGGAAGCCGTGCTGAACAGACCGGAATTGAGATACGCACGGCGTATGCGTCAGGTGACGTGTCGCCATCATGTGCCTGACATGATCGGTAGCTGGCGGACAGCAGCTGTATGCGTATAGACTATGATGCTGTCATTACAGGTCTCGTTACAGCATTACGGGGATCGACCATCGGAAAAGCGTGACAATTACTACGGCTGTTATAGGTTTACACGTGTAAATTTTAGTGTATTAAATCAATGCATTCTGCCGTTAACCAACGGCTCATTCATTCAAAGTTTAATTTAAACAGACAAAACGTTGTTACACAATAAAACGAGTGAAACTCATAAATGAAACCACGCGAAAATAGTCCAAGCTAATACAAATTGTGATTGTAGAGCATTCTTATAACAAAGTTTTTGTCATTGATGACTGACGTACGATCAGGAAGTTGGAAGTTGTGACTTCGGTCGCGAAGACTGTAGTGCTGCTCGCGTTCAGAAAGAGCGGATGTAGCAGGTGCTGACTGTTGCCTGTAACCTGTGAAAAAAGTTTGTTGTCGGCATCGTCACAGATACTGGCGAAGGTCGCTGAACTGTTAGCTCGGTAACCGAATTTTACCGAACTTCGTACAAATAGAAGCGATTTCTATCGTATGTTGAGGTGAATCCCCCACCAAGCTGGAGAGGCGTAACTCAATCGGTTGATGACTATCGCCTGGAACACTTGATGTAAAGCATCGTTAGGTAAACCATGTTGTCGTAGTGTTCGCAGAGCAAACAGTGACTGGGAGCACA
>Ga0209367_1005422_pt1 | contig 17678 bp, 8 predicted proteins | sample WorMetLIZISLAND2_FD_187412 | JGI IMG/M metagenome (GOLD analysis project Ga0209367, IMG submission 187412) | Marine gutless worms symbiont microbial communities from Max Planck institute for Marine Microbiology, Germany - Olavius geniculatus... ... | reverse complement strand
AAACATACCTGATCTGTTCATTACGAGGATGCACGCCTCCGGCTAATCATGTGGACCACTCACACACTAGCGGCGACGATGTGAGCCATATGCACTGATGACGTCATAATGACGTCACGGGCACCCACACATCATCATCATACATGTATATTCATAATTCGCGAGCTAATATTTTATTAAAAAGGGGCCAGTGATAATCAGTGGCATCGAAACAAGAAAGGTAGCAACTGCGTGCCACCGCAATTTTTCTAGCCTGTTGGAAAGTTATCTTCTTGTTGTAAAATTTTCTCAAAAAATAAAGCTGGAAGTGTCCCATATTTTGGAGAATTTAAGGAATTTATGGGTATAAATAAAGTTACGAACACCGATAAGTCCGACATCTCATCCACTGGAAATGAGCAGGTGTCTGAAGACTGTAATTCTCGTCCTCTCCCACCGCAACATTTTTAACGTACTTATTTTCTTGACGTGATCGACGGCGTGTTCTGCCCGGACGCGCATGTGATATACAAATGCGAGAGGCTATCGGTCGTCACGCTTAGTGGAGTGAAATTACGGGCACCTGCAATACCCCTACAACACCGACAGACACTATAGACAGGAGTGACCATAACCACTGAGACACGGGAGGCAACCGTGGCCTTAGCACTTCTGCACTGGCCAACCTCACGGTTCAAAGATCAAATTCAAGGCTCATGTTAGTACCTTAGACAGACAGACAGTTTGTACAAGCAGAAAACTATTCTAATTGCAACTGAAGTGCAGCGAATGCATCAGCTGTTGCTAACAAAGAGGAATATTTGACCCCACCCCAGGCAACACTGGGGCGGGCAGACCCCCCCCCTTATCCTTTTGAAGCGCGCCCCGTCACAGCAAATGACAAGAGAAGACACGCCATGTCATGTGCAACGAGTTTCGACCACCCTGCTATCGATGTATAAGCCACGGCCAGGCCTTGAAGAACCCAGTTCTGAACCTGCATGTTTTTAAGGTTTTAATGAACGAACGCTTATTAGCATACTAAGCCCCGCCCTGCAGTCTCACGTCGGTAACCAACTGTCACAACACGTGCCCTGCCCACCAGTCTGGTCCTCGCGTCATCACATCACTGCATCATTCCTGTCTCTGACATCATCAATCAATCCTGTCTCACCTTCAGCCAGTGATTTACACACTTCTCCAATCACTGATATAACCCCCCTTCTTCCCAGGTGACAATATCCCTCCAGATAGAATCCGCTCTGAGAACAGTCCTGAACACCGCATGAAATTTTTGCCTCAATCTATACAAACTATTTTGGCCGCAATAATCTTACAGGAACGGGGGAGCAGTAATTTGTCCCAGATGCGACCCAACAGAAGAGAGTTCTGTCCGGGATGGGGCCATTTTTCCGTTTCCGACAGTCGAGTCAGTGTGTGCAATACAGGTAGGTACAGACAGGTGTTGAGTGGACCGGGCGTTCAATTAGGAGCCTTAGCATATAGTGGACTAGAGAGACAGAGAGAGCACTCCAAGATAAATCAGAGAGCATACATCCCCAATTGGGACACGATTTACCACCGAGAGGGAGGGGGGTACCCGCTGTGTGCTCCCCGACCCCCGCCGGACACTTACCAACGTTATACCGGGCCAATGTTCAATTGATGAAACTTTTTACACACGTAAACGAGCACGCCTGGCGATGCAATAGCTGCTGACATCGTAGTGCAAAATGGTGATTGGATGAGGGGACGGAGATAGGCCTTAATGGTCAAGGATGACATTAGCACAACTTTTTCATATCTGATGACCTAGTTGCCTGCACGTTCGACAGACACGCGTGTATAAACCATGCAGTGCACGGAGCGTACACGGAAGCGTACAACGCCGTACACAACGCCGAATTCAATAGCCAGCAAGACAGCTGTGAGCTTTTTATTGTCGTTTTATTGCCAGGCAGGCGCGCTTACCTGAAGCAGCGGCCTGTATACCGCAGTCAGGCATGATTTATGATGATTTATTCAACAATAGCAACAATAGCGCCACGTGACTGACCGAATGTCAAGTTCTAGTACAACGGTACTAATTCTAGTACCATTGAAAGATAGGGCTATCTCCTAACTTGAACCAGGCGTGTACAAACTCGCTTCGGTTGCACGCAAAGCAAACCACGATTAACTTGCTGCGACGTGCATACGTCTGTTGTGACCTTGAACGATGACCTTTTGACCTAGAAACCTACAAAAAGTTCATCCTTGTACTGATTGGCAGCATCGGCTGAAGTGTGCATGGTGATGATTGAAATTGGTCAACGCATAAAGGCAGAATATCGCAGGGGAGGGGGCACATCAACCATCAAAGGGGGAGGGGAGACATGGGCGCGCGAACAGACGGACAGACGACGTTCATAAAAACAACAGTGCCTGGGGCCATCAACTGCTGGTTAATTGCACTGCGGAAGCATAACAAAATCATGCAACGCCTGCAGTGCATGAATCATAATGCTTCTGACAGTCACGTAGACACAACCTGGCAAGCACCTAGCCTAAATCAATCTTTTGTATAATGAAAACTAAACTTTTCTGTACGGTAACAATTTGCTTCTGCCTGCCTACAACTTCACTAACGACGAACGACCAAACTCCACTACTTCGAGTTGCTGTGGACTTCTTGCACACTTTCAATTACGATTCGTCGGATAGCATGTTGTACAAGAAATCCACACAAAAAATCCAAGCAAGTGGAATTTTGGCAATTAACAGCTAAAATCTGCCTCTATCAACTCAGAACCAACTGACGAAAGTGATGAACAAAATAGTCCCAATGCATCTTTTAAATGGAACTTATCATTTAAAAAAACTCCGTGGGTATTCTGAACCACTGGCCTTATTAGCGGCTACAGCAGCACTAGCAGCTTCTGCTACGGTATTTGGCAGGAACAGGTGTGTATTAGAATAGACGGCACGGCTGATATATTTAACCAGTGACGTCAGTAACACATCCACACGACGTCAGTCCGACACTCGGACTACCTGCTTGAGCGGTTAGACCAGGCCAAGCTACTAGCACACCTACTACCCAATAAGATAGTTGCGTAGGATACAGATACAGCTGAGCGGCAACAACCAGACAATATACCTGCCAAAGCGTGCAGATGGTCTGATTTTACGGAATTCACGAAAAAAAGCTGAGGCAAAGATTAAAAAATAAATCAGCCCCCCTCCCTTAGGGACTTTGGTTGACTACCGATGGTGCATACCAGTGAAGTTCATAGTAAACATGACCAAAAAACTGTACGCCAAATGCGCAAAAAGATCTGACCGAATTTAGATAGTCTCTTGAAGACCCTTCGTTTAAAAATCGTCAGTCATTTGCCAACTTACACTGCAAAGGTTGTAGATGGGCTTTGGAGATAAAAATAGCAGCATACACAGAGGGCAGTAACTGAACAAAGATTAAAAACGTCACTGAAGTACAGATTAGATTATAACAGAAACCAAAAACTAAGGGCCTCTGATTAAACGTGATTTATTACAAACTAGAAACTGGGGGCAGAGCCCAGCATTAAGGCCACACGGCACTCTACGTCAGACTGTGCAGACAACCTAAGGGCTTCAGATAAAGTCTGCTCTCACAGTAATGGCAAACAAGCGTGCAATGGAAAAGACATTAGCTAAGCTGCACATTGAACGGTTGATTTTGGGCAAGTAAACTCAACTCGGTGGACAGTGGCTAGTAGACCAAAGTTCACCAACATTTTCACTGAATGTGAGAGCACTGCAGTAGACAGCACCATTTTTCAGTTATTTTTTCCAAAGATAATTGCAATCAGAGTCTAGAGTTCTCCCCAATAACGTTGTATTTTGGCCGTTTTTGCTCCAAAGTCTTTTGTGGAGGGGGGGGGCAAAAGTTTGAGACGTAATTTGTAAAACTGAACCCAGTTCCAATCACGTGGCAAAATTTCATGGCAATCGGCAGAAGGAATTCAAAGATCTCCAAGTGAAATAGAAATAATACTAAAAAACACAGATCGGTAGAAAAACACAAGACCACCAGTGCTACCGCAGCCAAGTGACTTAAATATACTATTCAAAATAAGTATCAAACAGCTTGGCTTAACAGACGAGCTAAATGCAAATGACTTTGAACTTGCATTTTCCAACACACCAGCCATGTGTTATGTGGGGATATATATATAGATTTCAGAACAAGGAAGCAAGCAATTTTTGCTACTTGCTCTTCCTGGTTACACAAATGTCTCACGTGTGCCAAACTAATTAAAGCAGAACAACTGTTAGCAGTTTATCACCAATGTTAAAGCCTTGCGACAAAGAAAACTGAAAATCCCACTTATCAGAAGTTCAATTTATCATGTTTCAAATCAGGTTTAAATTTAATATAACTAACAACCCCGGACTGCAATTTAAGCATATGCATAATGAATATATCTTGTAATGCAAATTATGGTGGGTTGTGCCAAAATTTGAGGAAAAAGTTTTGGACTCAAAACCTGAGCCCAGTTTCACCATGATTTGTTCAAATGTTTCTACAAACTTCCCACAAAAGACACTATATGCGGTATCTGCATGCAAGATTAAAATTCTCTGGCATGCAAATAGATTCATAGATATGAATGATCATTTTGGTTTCATCCACTAGTAATAAAATATAACCATGGACTTGAGGACAGAAGCTCTGGCCTTAGCTTTGAAGCTCTGTAGGCCGTATTACAGCACTTGCCATGTTAGCAACTACGTTTCAGACGTAATGAAGAACACGAACTCAGCTGTACCTTGAGGTAGTTGGAGCAAAGCGCCTTGGAGCTCATGACACTGAGCCAAGGCATCATTACGACAGGTAGCAATGCTGTCACAGCCATTGGCAACGCTTCTGTACACCAGTAAACCGCCATTATCAGGATGACATATGCACATCTTGCCTCCTGTATACAGTAACACAGACATCACAAGCATTCCAGATGACATAAATTACTGTTGGAACTAGCTCCGATAACGATTACAATTTTCAACAGTTAACTTTACAAAAACTTAACAATAAATTAACTGCTAATAATAAATTAATTGCTAATTCTGAGCAAAAGCTATCAGTCGTAACTGAGAAAGAACGAGCATTTTCTAGCTTAGCAAATTTTTCAATTATTGGGCTATGGGCTAGCACACAGATGACCTGAGGCATCATTGAGTGTTGAAGTGTTTTAACCCAGTACTGTAGGTCCACAGAGTTTTTCTGAAAAACATGAGTGAGATGAATCCAGGTGTTTGTCTTTGTCACGATGTGACATTATCCACCTTATAATAGTTATGATTAGGGCTGTCAAAGCGTTAATTTAACGCACTGCGTTAATTTTTTAACGCATTAATTAACGCATTATTAACGCACCCAGGCCTGTCAAGAGAGAATAGGGGAGGAGGTAACTTACCCCGAGCCCCGCAACGTTTAAGGGGCCCCACCTGTAAAATATAAAAAGTTAGAAACACATTTTAAATGTACAATCAACAATAACTGACGTCATAGCTAGCACAGAAATCTATTAGCCTGTCATTGGTCGGAGTTTTATTTACAGTAGTGATGGAATGGCAACTACAGTTCAGCTACTTGAATTTATTCTGTTGTCAAATAACTGCAGTTTAACGGAGTACTGGAACTTTTGCTTCACAGAATTTAGTAGATTACTATAAATTTGCGTACTATAAATTTACGCATGTGCGTTAATTTTTTTAATGTGCATTAATTTATTAATGCATTAATTTGACAGCTCTAGTTACGACGCAACATGAATCAAATTTTCAAAAAGTTAAATTTTGGGAGTGTTCGGTATTTAGGGCGACCCTACTATGGTTATTATCAGCCGCCATATAGCATTTTGCATTGGTCTGGCCCATAGATAAGATATACCATAGATAATGGACTCAGCAAAAACTCTGAAGCCGCAAAAGTGCCACGCCCATCTCCACATATGCACGATAAATATTTAATATATGTCGAATTACAAGCGTTTTTAATTTGGTTTGCGCAACAAAAAGTCGTAAGGTTACAGCTACATGATCCAAAAGTTCATAATATGCATTTTAGAACAAAAAAATAACGTACCGGGTCGCAAAAACAATCTGGTTTGCTAGCAGACGATAATGACGTTCGTGGGGTAAAACTGCGTTTTTGATGGCATATTCAACACTAACGCGTTAGGCATATTTGCTGACGGCACGGCAGACAAAAAAATCTAAAGAGTTTTGTTTTGTTGTATTGAGACAATATACTACAAAATCTGCTTTTCGTGCTCCGGCTTGGACGTATTTATAATGCACTTATATGAACTAGCACTAACGCGTTAGGCATCAAAAACGCAATTATAGGTGGTGGATCATAGCACTTGAAATATGCACGATGAATATTTAATGAAACTGGCTTCAACTCGTTGCATTAGGCGAATAATGAGTAAACAGTCTACTTATTTATTTGGTCTGTGCCTAATCCCCACGTAGAAGTCAAAACAGATCGCCGCAAGGTAGTGTACAAAGAGATTTGAGGCGAGGTGGTCACATTTCTTACACTTTGTTTTGCAGTTTATCTGACTAAAAATGTATCTTTGCTTTAGTAAAAGAATCAGTCCATATTTCCACAATTATTACAAAAGTCAAGGTGATTTAGTTACGTTTTGTGGGACACGGTGTATTTTCTCATCAATCCCATGATTACTAAGACGTTGTTCGTCATTCATTCACGGTAGAAGTAGGCTGCATAGTTTTATGGAGACGGCTTACGGGGTCGTAAAATGCGATGTTTATTCATTAGGTGCTGGCATAAACACCGACATTATTTATTATAAACTTACAGACTATTCATTGCCTCTACACCACAATACAAGAGGTGCAGCTTGGGTGGCTTCATGAAATACGAAGGCCGTTTACTCGTGAGCGCCCATCCTACTCTCCCGCTCGACTTGAAGTAACTTATGCCCCATTTACACGATCGAGCAAACATCGAGCAAATGTCAAGCAAATGTATTCAAAATACACGTGCTAATTGCTTGACGTCTGCTCGGCGTCTGCTCGATGTTTGCTAGCATTCATCCAGCTAGCTCGACGAGCTATGGTAATTAGGGTCGGCGGGTTGTAATTGGAAGGCCTATATAACACGTGATCAGCTGTGGGCTGTGGGCTGATGTTTGCTCGATGTCTGCTTTACGTTTGCTCGACGTTTGCTCCATAGTGTAAACAGGGTATTACGTTTTCGTGACGCCGTAATGTGATCAGAGCAAACTATTCAGTACTCACAGACCGAAAGTGGCAAAATCTCTACCTTCGGTCGAAAGACTTTGTAGTCAGCGACTTCCAATAATTCGAAGACCAGAAGACGATTGAGAATCAGGCGATTGGCTCAACATAGTTTCAAGCGTTTGAATAGTATTCTAAAAGCGCGTTTCACTGCGGTGGGATTGTCACAACCACGCCACGGGCAAAACGACAAGTCAGCAGAAACTGTTAGTTCCTTTTCCGAACAGCGGACGTGTTTTTCGCTACCTAAACGCCAACTGAGTGCTATTGTCATGTGTCTGTGGAACAGGCTTAGAATTCGTATTGGTACGCTGCTAACAGTAACAGTTGAAAATTATACACCCAAAGCGAAGTACGCGTGATGGGTTCTGTCCTCTCCAGCTGTCTGCGGCCAGTGCAGTCTTCTGCTCCAAGCGCGCACAGAAAAACAGAAACTGAAGGACGAGAGAATGACAGAGGGAACAACAATTACACGCAGGAACCGACTGCGGCCAGTAACAAACCCGGCGGAGTCGTCTCAGCACACAACGTACAGAGCCTCATCAACGAAGGTTCGTTACTTGCTTCAATTCACTTCAGTTTAGTTCAGAACGAATATTACACAAAAAGCCCAGCTATCGCTAGGAAAGCCGATCATACTGGTTGTCGGTTACCTTTAAGGTCATCCAAGGTCGATGATTTTTATCCTATTTGAAAGCTAATATGGCAATATGGCCAATATGGCCATATCTCTCACCGTTTCTGAGATACGGCCACTTATAACTTGAAACTTTCTATTGGAAATTGCGATCAAACCGCTGCAGATGGAGACATGGTCACTATTGACAGCCTGTAAGAAGTCGCTAGCGCCCTATCTCATGGTACCATCGCCGACCTTCTACGACTTACCGTTTAGTCGCAATATTGTACGATTGGCATACCATAGTGCGTTATGACCCTTCAAGGTCATCCAAGGTCAATGATTTTTTGATTGAAAGCCAATATGCGACTTCTTATTAGTGATCAATAGCAACCTAGGCGATATCTTGCACCGTTTAGCCACAATACATCCGTAACAGACGGATAGACAGACGGGCATACAGATAAACAACAACTCATACCATAAGCTCGACCCTTACGTAAGTATAGTCGGCTAAAAAGCGTAGAAATCAAAATCGTTCAGAATGTTAAACACGGCTGACGAACATGGGGTGCAATTTTTACGTGGTCATAGTTTAGGGTTAAGGACGTTAAATCTTTTCCCTCTAGAAAACAGCGCGCGTGTTGCGTACTTAGGGCCTACTGTACGTCTTGTGCAATGGCCTAATTTACTGTCGCCGCCTGCGACGCTCGGCAACGGTCCAGTGCCCGTAGGTGAATAGCTCATCCCTACTGAGTTATGGACCTATTAGCATATAGGCAAGTTATGCCTAAATTTGATGAATCACCGAGCTTATACGTTGGTGCATTGGTGTGCAAACAGTACACGCAGTCGCCCACTGGGTCTGATCGTTTCTTCCCATAGCCATCCATGTCTTGCTGCAGTTGTGGGCGACAGAGCTCACGAAGTAGCTTACATAAAACTGCAAAATTTGCAAAGGAAAAGCCAGGGCCGCCAAGAATTCCCATTTTGGAAGTGGAAAATTCTCCCCCTTTTGTGAAAAAATTTCCGAAATCCTTTTTTCTACAACTCTCAACTATCACACCTATTACATTAGCAGAAACAGTGCTATTAAATAAGCGATGTCATTTTATGTCCATATTCTTTGTCATGGAAGACTTCATTTTTTCCGCCATTTTTAATCGTTTAGTTGAACTTTGGTCTAAGTACAGACTTTAGCGTTCAGCTTTAACTTTGGCTCAGCGAAAAGGCTCAGCGAAAGTCTTAAATCAAAAAGTGAAGTCGCCCAATGTGCTATTAAGATGAAGGCCTACCATTAGCATTTAGCTGACATATAGACTTTCCGGATGCTGGCGATGCGAATGCACGCTGTGAAAAAAAACGTTCGGTTCGTGCGTCGCATCTAGAACGACTGCACTCTACTAATCAAACTTGCCACTTTCCGCAACAATAAAAATGTTTTAGATATAAAAATAGCTTTATAAAATGCATTCTATTAAGCAGAAAACAGTCAAGGGTGTAGGGCTAACGGTGATTAAGTTAGGCTACTTTTTAGTCTGATTTGGTTTTGCAGCTGTGTGTCGTTGACAGGAAAGAAGGTCGTAAAAGCGCTGTACGACTACGTTGGAATTGTTTCTGAAAATGATGAAATTCCAGACCTCAGCTTCAAGAAAGACGACCTCATGGAGATTACACAAGAGTATGCTTTATGACTGACCTGCATAAATAAACAAACGTAGTACCAGTAAGATAGTAGTAGGCCTATAGTAGCAGTAGACTACTAGCAGCATGATTGTACTCAAATTTTTTTCATATCGACAATGTCCTCGCAAAATTTATTCCTCGGTGTGAATTATAGTTAATTGTTTATTTAAAGATTTGGTCAGGTTAAGTGAAATACACAGTGGTAAAGGGCAAATTAAGTCAAAATAACTTTGCTAAGGTCCGAGACTGCAGCCGAGTCCTTTTAGTTTGGGTTGGTGGCGTGGTGTATGAGTGCAGGCAAATGGAAAAAAGTGTTCCCTACCATATGTCAGGTTCTACCATTTGACGTGGTGTGGTGTAGTGGTAACGCGTCTGATCCGATCAACGAAGTTACTGTACATCGGGCCCGGTTAGTACTGCGATGGGTGACTGCCCGCAGGCAGGCAAACCATCTCGGTATGTAACTAGCCGCCTAGGTCAACTCAGCCTTTAATGATTTATCCTTCCGAGGTAGTTAAATCGAGTACCGACCTATCTGGCTGGGGTTAAGGCGGGGCGCGTTCGGGTCGGGTCGGGTGGCAGGTAAAACTGTGTGATTCCATATGACAAGTGACGCTCCGCAGCTCTGTGTGGGGTTCGCTCCTTAAAAGCTATACACCTACCTTTTTAGTTCGAGTCGGAGTTCTAAAATTAAGGATTTTAGTCCTACTCGAGTCCACTGCCAAACTTGAGTACTGCTATATAAAAATGGTTGGTTTAAGCGTTGAGTTTCAATTTAGTTTAATCGACGATGCTATGTGATATAGAGATGGAGACTGGTGGTTAGCGCGAAGCCTGCACTCTGGTGAAGTCGGCTACATCCCTAGCACGTACGTGGCGCCCTACAGCGGGCTGCAGTCGTACGAATGGTTCCACGGTCGAATCACGAAGAAAGACGTCGACAGGGCACTGAAAACACGCAGCAATCCGCGCGGTACTTTTCTCGTTCGAGACTCGGAGAGATTGCCAGGTCTGTAGCAGACTGTAGTTTAGTACCCCGTTTACATGATTGAGCAAACATCGAGCAAACATCAAGCCGGCCTGATGGAACCCCGTCCACTGCATGGCTCAAATGTAGGTCTAGGCTTAGCTCACAGCTGATCACGTGTTATTATAGCCTATAGGCCTTCCAATTACAACCCGCCCGCTCTCCTAAGTAGCATGCTAATTACCATAGCTCGTCGAGCTAGCTGGATGAATGCTAGCTAGCTCGACGAGCTATAGTAATTATGGTATACCTTAGTACCTTAGTATACTTTACCTTAGTATAGTAATCGAGCAGACGTCGAGCAGACGTCGAGCAATTAGCACGTGTATTTTGAATACATTTGTTCGACGTTTGCTCGACGTTTGCTCGATCGTGTAAACGGGGTAGGCCTATAACTTAAGTCGTGTACACAGCGACAAAACAGAACCTAGCTACCGAGCTGAACTGAACTCCGAGTTCGGTCCATTCAATTTAGTTCTATCGTTTTGTGCACTTCATTAGGCTGTCGGCATACGCGAAACGGAAATAATAGAGAAAGAAAACAGTTTTGCTTTCGTTATAGTTTTCTAAAACAAAGTCATGTTTCTGTTATATTCTGTTCTTTCACCTGCGCGTAGAACTTCACAAATAGGACAGGCCTGCGGTGGTGCATGACGAGTGTCTTGCGCTATCTACTAAGCTCAGACCAATTTGACTGACTATTAGGCTAATGTTCGAGTGATGGCACGAGAAGTGTCAAGTAATTCGCAAAATGTATTTGTTGGTACCGGACTTTACTGCATGGATTTAATTTGGAATAACTCCTGAATAAATGGACGCTTGGGCAGAAGTTGAGCGAAAGCGTCAGCACCAGTATAACTACGGAATAATTTTTTTCAAATAAATAAGACAAATTTATTTATATAGTAGGACCTACGGCACAAACTTCCTTCAACTGAAGATTGTTCCTAGGTAGCTATTATTGGGCAGTTTGAGTTATAAGCTAGATCTAAACTAATCCGGTACATTGTTGCCTTATGCTAACTCATGAAAAATTCAATATGTGCCTGATTCAATATGAGCCATCATCCTATGCGCCCTGATTCTTTCTGAGACTTTGGCGCTTTATAAATCATTTACTTACTTACTTACTTATTAGTTGAGACTGACTGGTTGATGGTACAGGAACATACGCGTTGTCGGTGCTGGATATGGTGGACAATCAGCCGAACGTCAAGCATTATCACATCAAAATCCTCGACAGCGGCGGCTTTTACATTTCGTATAAAAACAAATTCAAGTCACTCGAAGAGCTTGTCCAGTTCTACTCCGGTAAGCGTTAAAAATTCCCGCGCTTCGTGTAGCAGTCTGGCAAAAAAGTGGGGACGGGTGAAAGAATGTGTTTATACTTTTATTACGTGACATTCGGTGTGAAAAGACACATAGCTGAATAATATTTATAAGCGCTAAAGTAAAAGTATCGCAGTATTACAGACTAGATGCCAACATTTTTTTGGTAAAACTTTAAAAATAAACAAAAAAACTGCACCAATCTTTTGCACAGACGGACGACAACTGAAAATTTACTGTACGAATTGAAAAACAATACGTTCAAGTGTACGCAGTGTTGACTTAGGAGGACGGCGAATTTCTAGTTTCGTCTGAGTTGCTGCCTTCAATTCTGTTATCCGAACCCTGAGCCGAAAGCTGTTCATGGCATACGCTTATCACAGTTTTTCCCGCGGTTATCTTAAAACGGAACAGTGCTTAGTGGTGTTTGTAGCGTAACTTATGGTAGCTCGTTCGTTATAGCGAATTAGCGATAGACTGTAGCGGTGCAGTGGGTTAAAAAGTGGGATTTGGGACAGAAAGTTGAAATTTTTTGACACACAGCCAGAAATTTACGATCGAGTAGATTATGGGTGCGCAATTGTTCAATTTTACATTCAATTTTGCAAAATTGCGCCACTACAATTTTTTTTCGAAATGGGGATTTTAGACCACTTTTTATACGTGGAAGAAAATTTTTTGATAGGCTACAATTTGAAAGTTAAAATTTAGACAGCGAGTACCATTGGCCCCGTGTCGCTTGCTACGTGACGCCAGTGTTGGGTTTCGCTATAAGTACATGCATTTCTCGATTCACGTGGCTCATAGGTCAGCCCTTAGACAGACACCAGCTTACACTGCGAGACCACGAATTCGAGGCTAATGCGTCGCACATTGAACTTTTAGGGTTTTTTCTGATCGATTTTTACTATACATAATTAAGTAAGTTGCAGAAAATATTTCAAATTGCAATCAGTCTTGTGTAGCTATACTCACTGCACATTGTCTGTCGATATCAAAAATCCCAACCGGAACCATTCGATCTGCCAACCCCGAATACCACAGCAAATAGGAAGTAGATTATCGGATGACAGTTTGCAGATATATGACCATTCGAAATTTTCCAGGAAGCGAGGTCGGTCGTCGGTCGGTCCACAATATTGTTATGGGGCCGTCCTTCCTAGAAGGAGGCCCCATCATGTATCGATCCAATCCGTCCGTCCGTCTGTCTGTCTGTCTGTCCGTCCGTCCGTCCGTCCCGTGCCTCCATCTAGAAGGAAAACGAAAAGGCCTAGGAAGACCAAACTTGGTAGGAAGGATCCCTGGGACACGGGCACCCGTGGACCAATTTCAAGGTTCCCAGCTGTTGCTTGGGTGGGCCGACCGTACCCGAAAGCCAGCGTGCCTCCACCTAGAGGGAAAACGAAAAGGCCTACATATACGAAACTTGGTAGGAAGGGTCCCTGGGACACCAGCACCCCTGGACCAATTACAAGGTCAAGGGGTCAGAGGTCAAGGTCACGGCGGCTAATTGCGTTGTTTGCAAAAAATCCCCATAACTTCGCTGCCTGTTGTCCGATCAACTTGATATTTGGCAGGTGGCGTAAGGATTCCTTGCCGCCTTGCCCCGGGTGCCCTCGTTGCCATGGCAACGGCCGTTCCTTCCGTCTGTCCGTACACAGCTGCAAGGACGGCCCCATAACGGGCGGCCCCTCAACGGCCGCACCCTCTTGTTTAGCAAGTAATGCAATTGCAATCTGTCGTTTCCCATACTGGTTCTTGGGTAAGACTTGACAATGCGCAAAGTGCTAAAACTCCGTTCTCAAAAAAGCCGTGGAAACAAAGTACAAGCTTTAATAGCCTAATCAGTTTGTTAAGTTCTGCAATCGTATCACGAAAGCAATGTAGGGCCTACGTAAAACTGGCAGTTAACTCTAACAAACTTTTCGGCCAGTCTCCGCTCTCCGTTTGATTCCTTTTTGCGCTTTATCGTCTGCTTTAAGCCGGACATTCATATGTTAAGGTAATCAACAGTTTGTGATAAGTTTGTAAATGCTAGTTAAATACCACGAAAAGTTGTATAAGCCTATATTGCAGTGTCAGTGATAAAATGAAAAGAAAAAACTTATAGGCTTATTTACGATACACAATCCAATTATAGGCAATAAAGCATTGAAACGAACTGAGTTTTTTTCGTCGTGGTCTGTCACACTGTCGCCGACGAAAATACCCTAAATTCCCCGACGGGGTGCACCACTTCCCCGACAGGGGGCACGTGCCCCCTTAGACCCCCTGTAGCGCCACTGTGTCCCAAAAACGTCCCACTTTGTGATTATCTATATCTTCGCCAAAAATTAACCGATTTTCAATATTCTTTCACGGGTGCATTCAGTAGGCAACTGGCAATAAAGTGTTTGTTAAATATCCCGCCACACGTTAACTCAGTCGCTACACTACCTTGTGAAACATAAATGCAAGAAAAACTAACATCAATAGACAGCAAACGTGTTGGTGAACAAAATACACTTCTGAACAAAAATGCCGTGAATGATCTGTACGATGCTACACTGTTTTAGATCCCTTTCTTTGGATATTTGGCGTATTAAACGATATGTTTGTCTACCATTTCATCCACAGTGATCACGTTTTCTTCAGTACGTGTATGCTTCAGTCTGACGGTTTCATGCTTTTGGTCGGTGCTGCATGTTTCTCAAATCAGTGTTAATAACATTCCCACTCTTTCCCTGTTGCACTTTATCTTCAAAAATTCTGCCAGTATTTTCCAAAAACTGTACTTTTAAACCGGTACAAGTTCTTAATCAGAGCTTTGTCTCCATTTCTGAATGGCACATTACATCACCTGTATATTGTGGGGGGGATTAAAAATTATTATTTACGACAATATCATTTGCTCATGTTTACAAGCATCAGAAATGTATGTAAAATTAAACATAATTTAATTTTTGTATAAAAATTAAGTAAAAATCGTTTTAGAAAATGATTTTTTGCTTAGGTATTAAAGTGGTTTTGGTGATTTGTTAAAATCCATGTTTTACGTGGTAGTGTAGCGACACAGTTAAAGTGTGGTGGGATATTTAGCAACTATTGTATTGCTAATTGTTCACAGTATTGTGCAAGTAAAAAAATTTGAAAATCGATTAATATTTGGCGAATATATGCAAAATGACTTTAAATGAGACGTTGTTTTGGAACACGGCGTAGTTTTTCTAAGCATAATGACGAAGTGTGTTCTTTGCGTTGTCGTAGGCCCCTACAGTAATTTTATTCCAAATTATATGTAAGTGTTTGCGACAATGATGTACTTTTAAAAAGATTGTACTGTGCTTTAAAATAATAGTTTTATACGCATGATAATACGATATTTGTGTTGAAGTACCTACTTCAGACGGAAATAGAGGCCTTTGGCCCGTTTTCGGCTATTCATTGATGATAATGATAATAATAATAATAATAACAAAACTGGTTTTCCATATTATTGTCAACATTTTGATCCGTTCTGTGGTCAATTGCTCAGCAATGAATAGCAGCTCGTGGTGCTGAATTTTTGCGTTCTTCGAGTTTTGCTCAATGGAGAGATTGAGTTGCGTCTTAATCTAAGAAAGCTGTTTCTGCCGGTCACAATGTTTCTTACGCCGCCAGCACGCTTGTTAAGTCACGAAATCAGCTAACAGAAACCATTTCTAAGAAATAAACTTTTGTCCAAAAGTCACTCGACGGCGCTGAGTCAATTTCTAAGGCGGATATAACGTGAGTAGGGCCAGATTTTGAAGTCGGCAGTGTACGGGCTAATGCCCGCCCTGACGCCATTGCCATTAATTGTACGTGCGTTCGCCCGTCCCTGCGGCAGCAGGACATAGTTCATACGGAAAAATATCCGTGCGGGCGGATGTCCGTGCTGGCGACTGTTCGACACCCGATTACCTAACTGCGCTCGTCATCTTGGCCACGCATTTGCCGGAAAAGTAGCTTTAGGCCCTACTGCTGTCGCCCGCCTTGCCAGCCTCGCCTTCATAGTTTAGCATTGCCGAATAGCGGCTTAATTGCAGTGTTACCTGTTGCGACATCCGCAATCCGCTTTTTACCCGTACCTACACCTGGACATTTTTGCACTATGCACTCAGCACTGCTACTGCTTAAGAGTCTTGAGCTTGTTGAAGTATAGACCGTGCTTAGAAGAAAGAAACAAAAGAGCGCTGGAAGACGCCGCCAGACGAATTCCGGTCCATGTAAACTACGTGTGACGTAGTACATGTACGTATAGAGACGCCGCGGTGGATGAGTAGTAATCTAGTCATGTTTATTAATGTCAACCAGCACGACATGAACTAGAAACCACTCACCTACCGACCTGATCGTCCCTCCCACGCTCACGCTCCACTCCGCCACGACAGTCTTGTCAGTACAACTTGTCACTCTTTAGTCTTTACCGCCGAATTGTCGTCGTCATTAATCACGGTCATCACCGTCACTCGAAAGTGACACAAAAACAGTAATTTGACGATTTTAGGTAGCTTATTTTACGCCATGCACACTAGGGCATACTTTGTTTTTCAGCACTGCTAATAGTACTCGACTTTTAACCGTTTTCCCGTCACGTTCGCTAGCAAAATGCGATACCTTAAGCGTTAAAATGGCGCCAGCGTCGACGTCTCAATGCACTGTACGAGGTTGACATACGTAAGCTACCTGTGTGCGAATGTATGCGCTTGGGTCCTACGTAGCACTTGTCCTTGCGTACAGGTAAGTTAGTATAGGTAGAGAGAGAGACACTACAGGTGTTGCGGGAGGCTTGGCCTACAGGCAAGCACACCTAGGCCAGAAGAAAAGCAGTTCAAACGCCGGCTGCGCGAGCAACTATGCGCAAAGCAACTGCATGCGTGTGGGCTGGGCGGCTCAACTTAGCGAGGCCTAGCAGTTCCGCACGACATGCGTAGGCTGAGTTTCTTCGTGTGTAATAACCAGCAATGCATTCCAACGATATAAATCCCAATATATCATTTCATTCGTCGTTACTCACCAAAACCATCGCACTGACACTACAAGCTAAACTAACCTCAGCTATGGATTAAATTGTTGGGCTTGTATGATCGTTTTAAATATATTCGCGAATAATTCGCTAAGAATTAGTAGATCTAAAGTGTAAACAGTTAAAAATAGTGAAACGTTTTATTCGTATCACGCAGTGTAAGTGGTAAATCACTAAAAAAATTCTTATATTTTATATATATTTATAAAAAAATTCTAACTTCAACAAAAACAAAAAAAACAGCACAGTCAAACAGATAACAATAAGCAACAAACAATAAGAACAATAATTAATAATATAGAAAAAACTGATAATACTTATTGACGGAGCCTACTGTAGGCCTACATGCATTCGTTGGCACGAACAATGCACGCTCATACAACATTTTATGAGACTTTATCAGGGCCTAAAAAAACCCCTTTTTGTGTCCCGACGGACGAGTTGCTGCAGGCGAAGGACGACTTGCTCAGTGAGGGAGGACAAAGCTTGTCCTCCCTCACTGAGCAAGTCGTCCGACAAAGGTTGCAACCAAACAGGCATTCATTTTCACTGTTACAACTTACAAAAGCATTTGTATGTTGTAATTTTTGTATTTTTACTTGCTTCACGGCCAGTGCCTGCTACTGCATGGTAGACCTACTTACTTCGTGCACGGACAGCGGAAGTAAGCGACCAAAAATGCGTCACTCTATGACGTCACGGTGACCATATAGATG
>Ga0209367_1005421_pt1 | contig 17679 bp, 11 predicted proteins | sample WorMetLIZISLAND2_FD_187412 | JGI IMG/M metagenome (GOLD analysis project Ga0209367, IMG submission 187412) | Marine gutless worms symbiont microbial communities from Max Planck institute for Marine Microbiology, Germany - Olavius geniculatus... ... | reverse complement strand
CAAAAGTTGTACTTGCGGTAACACCCCCACCTAGAGGCACGTCAAGTGCCAAAGTTTCGTCGGGCTACACCCCCTAACTCCAAAGTTATAGTGGCTCATTTATTCCATTTTAAGCCAATTTTTGACCCCCTTTGAAAAAAGTTGTAAGGGGGGCCCCCGTCCCAGGTGGGGAGTGCGCTAGTAAGACTTGGTCATTCTCTAGCACGTGTAAAAATTTGGGGGCTTCCGAAATTTGGTCTTCCGAATAATGCACTTTGGGTGGGTACGATTCAACATCGAGATCTCCAAGGTCACTGGACCAAACTTCAGAGGACTTGTTTCGCCTAACGCAGGAGGAATCACAGTAGACGGAATAAAAATCCGATTTTGAATATCTTAATCCGTTTCGGAGATATTCGCCGCCGAACTTCGAAGTCATCCGAAATCGGGCCAAATTTTGCATGTTTTTGGCCCCTGAAATTTTTTTGCGGTGTGCCCCCTGAAATTTTGGACCGGCATTATAAAATAGGGCCTATTACTGACCATCGTGCAAAATTTCACACCGGTCGGCCCACGCATCTCGGAGATGTCGCATTGCAAAAAAAAAATAAATAAAAAAACATCATGGGTAAAACTTAAGTCCGCTCCGCAAGCTAACGCTTTCGGGCGGACTAATAAAGCACTTTAGCATTCAGCCGGCCGTACCAATGTACTAGCACTGCGGCATTATATATCTGAATATTGTTTTTGACACTATTCCTCCTTTAACAGTTTTTGGAATATTTAGTAGTAATTGCTCATCTTCAAATTCTCGAGACTTTCTGTCAAGACCAAAACTTTGCTTTTTGTTTTTCAGGTGACTACACCACTGGTTTATATGGTTAAGTGGTACAGATTTTCATGTGAAACCTGTCAGAGCTACGGAGCATCACCTGCCATATAAGATGACACCGTGTTGCCTGCTACCCAACACACGTGAACGCCCCCCCCATAGCCTCAGCCAGACAGGCCAGTACTCGACTTACCTGTCCCAGAGGGATGGCAGGCTGAGTTAACTTTGGTGTTGGTTATATAACGAGATGGTTTACCTGTCATCCACTCATTTTAGAAGTGACCACTTCATAGCGATGCGACTGGTAGTCAAACGAACAACCTCATGATCGCAAATCTAACTTTCTAACAGTGCATTGCCAAGTCACCAATGAATGAATAATAGAATAATTAATAGATGTGTGTTGTTGTTGCTGTGTGTAGCGACCAGGCAGAGGCTCGCCGTCTCAAGGTAAAGGAGGCACGCAAGAGACGTAACCTGCGCCATGAGGAGAAACGCCGGGAAAAAGACCGCGAGATCATGGGCCTGGAGGACAAAAAATAACTGTGCTCATTCAGCACCCGTGGGCAGTGGTGTGGTGGTTAATTTTTGCTGGGGGAATGCCTTCCCTCCTTTCCCCTTCTGTCCCCTTAGAAGTAGGCCCCCTTAATCAATTCTTGAATCAATTCTTGCCTTCTTTATTTCCCCTTCCCTTTTTCATTAATCCACCCCAAAGGTCGGACGACTCCCCCAGTGGGGTCCAGGGCTGGCTGCAGATGTATTTTTTTGAGAATTTTTGTAGTAGGCTCCTTTTGGTCCAGTTAGAGGGTCTCGGGGAGTGTTGCAAACAGCATGGCCCGGGGCTACAGCCCTTGATCGTAGACATATTTTTACAGAATTGTTGCACACACCTCAGGAACCAAACTTAGTGAGTGCCAACCAAGTTTTTGTCTCGTTTACCGTTGCCCCCTTTTACTGGTGTTATTATGGGGACAGCGTCCCTGTAGAAATTATTTGGAGCAATAGCGTTCTCCCTGTACTGTACGCTGTACACTGCCTTTGGGTGTTCTTTCTAAGCCCGTCCAAGTTATTAAGTGATAACACTTGGACGTGCGTGACTATGGTACAAATTGTGCAACCGTTTATCACTGACTTCTTGGTCGCTCCGTGAATTCTGTTGTGAATTCTGGTTGATAATATTTGGACAAAACATGCTATGAGAATCTTGCAGTCGTGTTACATCACGAGTGAAAAACGTGGCACAATCTAGTGTCAACCCAGTAGCTGTGGTCAGTGCCAGCCTTAGCAAATCGGCGGCTGTTCCAAGTGTGCTCGAGTATCTCTTTTTTTTCCTTCCCCTTTTAGCCAACCATACTTAAGTAACGGTCGAGCTATCAGCATGGCAGTTGTCCGTTTGTCTGTCCGTCCGTCTGTAACGGATGTATTGTGGCTAAAAAATTTCGGTCGTAGGAGAAAACTTTTTACACAAATAAGTAAGCATGTGTGTTAAACTTGCAAAATTTCAGCCATCTAGTGCAAGAGAAACATTTTCAAATTGTGGGTTGAGTTGAGGGGGTAGGACAAATGCGGGTTTTTCAATGAAAAACTGGCCATATCTCGGAACCGGTGAGAGATAAGGGCAAGGTTATTATGAATCACTAATAGCAAGTGGCATATGGCCTTTCAGATAAAATGAAATCATCAACCTCAATACATCATGGTGATTAAACTGACAACCAGTACGGTCAGCTATTCCAGAAACAGCTGGGCTTCTTGTCTTTCTTCCCATCTCTGGCCCTTCTCCACCATTTGCACCAGGGGATCTGGACTCTGGGGGGAGCGTTGTAAAAGAATGTTTCCCCGGGCCCCGCTGTTGCTCTTGACATTTCTGTGTTAGCAATGGGCAATGTCAGGTGACCGTCTGAAGGTAATGTTGACGTTTTGATAAGTTTCCGATATTCCGCCTTCTCCAGTGCATACAGTGTTCACTAGTGCAACTTTCTTTTTACTTTGCTTAGCGCAGGGCCTCTGAAAAGCGTGGGGCCCTAGGCCATGGCCTCGGTGGCATATGCATAAATCCGGCCCTGTCTACATGTAGGCTACAAGTGCTTTAATCAAATCTTAGAATACATGTCACTCTAAATATTGCAGCTGCAACCAATCAAGATTTTTTAATTACCATATTTCCAGAAATTAATGGATTTATTTTTGTAACCAAGAAAGACCGCCAAAACCGCAGAATTCAACTATTACCTGTTACCATCTGCATGCTAAAGCAAAATAAAAAAAAATGACTATAATGCTATGTATCTACGTAGTCAAAGGTCACGAAGTGCAGGCTGTTGAATTAACACTATATAAATAAAAAAAAACTTGATGACATGTTTCATGCGAAATCAATTTAGGTTATAAACGTTGATGTTAGTCATTTTGGTGTGTTTAAAAGTCTAAATTTTTTATCAAATTTTAATCGATTGAAAAATTCAATCGATACATTTTTTAAACGATTAATTTATCGTTAATTTCTGCAGAAATACATATACAAATATGCTGCACGGCACGGATTAGCCACAACATCAAATTATGATCATCACTGGCAGAACTCAACACAACAGAAATCACAACTAGTGATTGCAAACCCTGGATTGAATTCTCAATCCCAGGATCCAGGATTAAATAATATGTAATCCCAGATCCCACTTTTTGGATTATGCTTACACATTGGTTGTTATTTTGGTATCCCGAATAGAATTTTTTCATACGTAAGATGTAGTAGGCCCCTATGAAAGGTATAAAGCACAACAGCCAATTTACTAACCAGCTTTAGACAATCTTGTATAGGCTGGCAGTAGATAATCCAAATTTGGGGCCAAGCCCTATGTGAGGTCGCCTAGAGCCGTTGAGTCCAGCTGGGGAAAAATTTAGGTGGTTGACATTCCTCTGATGACATCACGTGGCCCAAACGCAATGACGTCAGACTAAGCAGCATGCGTAGTGTGGATTTAGGAAATGCCACAAAATCTTGGTCCGTGGCTGCGGATTTGTCAAGCTGCTGTGGTAAAATGCCCAGACCTCTAAACCCACCGCAAAAATTTCGCCACAATTTCGCCTTCCAGTTAAGGGTCATCTGTCCCCTCCCTTGGTCCGCTGTCTGGTTCCAGATGCAAAATAGAAGATAGATAAAAAAAGAAAGTGTATAGTTCGTTCAGTGTGAACACTGCATCACATTTATGCAAATCAAAATCAAAATAACAGAGTAAGGCTGGAATGGGGGGGAACTGCCCACCCTAAATTTTTAGCTGTTAAAAATTGTCCAAAAATCTGTGTTTGACAGTCATTTTTATTAGGGCTGAAAATCTACTATTTTGCGAAAATCGAGTGCAAATCGAAAATTTTGAGCACACATTAATTCGGATGGACATTTTCAGCCATCTGTTCAAAAACCTGCAACTTTTGCCTGCCCCAACATTCTAAATACTGGTCCACGGTACGAAAACTGCATAATTTGAGCACACTTTGGGCTGTGGGGTGACCACTTTCCAGAGCAAATGAGATTTCCGGATTTTCCCCAACTTTTCCAGTAGAGTAAGCAACGGACACAGCTCTATTTCAATTAGCACTTAGTTCTGCACCTGGACATCCTTCATGGTTTTTTACGCACCCAGCACCACCGGCATGTCCGCAACCACTACTGGTCAGGAGTCTTCAACTTGTTGAAGTTCGACCATACACTGAAGAAGAAAATCTTCAATATATCATTTACGCAACAATCAATAGTTGTTGCTTCACATTAAAAACAGGCCAGGGAGCCCGTGTGCTTTCAGGATTCATCACTTAACGAAATGGCTGCTGAGTGCAGTAAGCAAGAATTTTTTTAAAAAAGAAAATGTGAAATAAAGACCAGGTTTTAAAAAGGAAAATATGAAATAAAGGCCGTATACTGGAAATATGCCTGATGTTTATACTCTCATAAATCCTTTTTCGTGTTTTCCCTGACTTTTTTTATTTTCGGCGAACACTTTGAAACTTCCTGAATTTTCCAGGTGATTGACCACCATACAACATATGCATCGGTACGAAAAGTACGTAATTCGCGCAGACTGAGGAGGGAGACTAAGTGTCCAAGACATTGGCGGCTGCAGCATCGACGGGTATCGGCGGCGAGTGACAGTCCTGACCCATCGTCCATTTGTACGCCTGCATCACCTTACTGACCGCTGCACACAGGCATTTGAAGTTGTAGTCAACGATACCTGTCAACAAACCATACACAACAATACATCTACATAGGTCAACTCAGCCTGGCCATCCCAGGTGGGAATGGCAATCCGAACTTTTTGCCTGGTCTTACAGTCATGACTAACAACGTCTCATTGCGCTGAGTACTATAACGTGACTTCACTGTTTAGGCTTATTGTTACGTGTCCTTGTAGTCTTAGGACACAAGTTAATTCGTCCTTCATCATCATTTGTATGCCTGCTAAACCTTACTGCCAGCTGCACACAGGCATTTGAAAATGTAGCCACCTATCCCGGTGACCAGACAGCACACATGCCATCAGACATCATAAAGTCTTTCCCGAGCCACAATGTTGTGGTGCTGATCTCCATTTCCTTAGTCCTCAGCCAGGCACCAGTTCACACTGCCAGACCACAGATATAGGGCTAGTGCATTGTGCGGTGTACTCGTTTGCATATCAGCTTTGCAGATACTCACTGCACCTACCCACGGAGGGATGGCCAGGTTGAGTTGACCTGGGTGACTGGTTACATATTGGGATGGTTCACCTGCCTGCCGACGGACGGTCACCGATTTAAGTACTAACCGTGCTCGGCGTTCATTAACTTCGTTGATGCGACCAACGATGTTACCAACTAAGCCAAACCACATTACATTCATCATTACTGGTTTACCGGTATAGCACTGGATATTTATACGCTTGCATCAGCTTGCTGACAGCAATACAGACCCTTGAAGGTTTTTAGTAGAGGTGGGCGATTCGGCTGACAACAACTCCGATTCAATTCGAAAGAACTTCGATTCGATTCACTGTCATTGACGTTGTGGCAAGGAGGCAAGTGGTGGGGGAGCAGTTGTCCACAGTAAATTTTCAGTTGTCGAAAAATTGTCAGAAATGTTTGTCCAAAAATGCAAAATTTTGGTTCGTAGATCTCCATTTTGAAAAAATTTAAAGGCAGAATTACAATTTTGAGCACACAATCCTTTCCGTTAAAAATTTGCAACGTTCTGTCGAAACTCTGTTGAACATTTGAAGCATCTGTGGGAAAATTGCAACTTTGGGCCCCGACTACTTTTTTGACTCAAGAATCCGCTGTTCAGTGGTGATTGAAGCCCTTCATAAATTTTGAGTTGCAATATTGCCGGTATAGATAAACCTAAAAGAACCAAATAAAAGTTGTAGACCTAAGTAAAAAAATCAGATCACGGAAGACTGGAAGAGCGGGTTAACGTCATTGGTCACTGTTTGTGCTTCTGGAAGCTCATGACAAAATGACAGACCCAGTGGAGTGAAACTAAACGAATGTGTGCAGCGCGAATGCATGCATCAGTTAGCGCAACCAGCACACAGAAACATGAGTTTACCAACAAAACTTGGCTTCAATACTTTACGAAATTGGTGGGTCGAATTGAAATAAGCTTCAGTTCGATTCACCCTGCCGAATCAACTAATCCCAGTTCTAGTTTTTAGTCAACAATCCATGACCACATGGCACAAAAGATCACACATGCCATCAGTGACTGAGCAGAAAAACGATTAATCATGCCCAGTGGTGGACTTACACAGTACCGGTTTTAGGCCCAGGCTAGTTTTGCTCCAGCCCCCCCAAGTTTCATGGCCATCCATGATTTTTTGCCAAGATAGCATGAATATCGGATTTCTTTGCATTTCCAAATTTTAGAAAAGTGGGTAAATTTGTGGCTTCCATTGAACGTCCAGAAACCAAAAGTGCTTCAGCTTTAGGGGGCTTTGCCCCCCTGACCTCTGACCAGGGGCTCTGACCCTAGATCCCCCTGTAGGCTCTGCCCCAGACACCCATTATAGGCTCGAGCTACCACGCTCGCTATGGGGCTGTGCTTCCCCAGATATGGAGGGCTAGAACCACCATTGAACTTACATATTTTTCATCAAGAGGGTGAGTGAGTGAGTAGGGTTTAACGTCCCGCCCAACACAGTATAGGTCATTCTGGGGACGGCCTTTCCAGGCAAAATGCACGCACACATAATAACGAAATGAAAAATTTAACCTTTATAAAACACTAAACACAAAAACGACGTAAACCTAAAATTGTAAGAACTGCCGATTGTGATTGTGCATATGTACTGGTAATGGCAGTTCTAATAATCTTCCCTGTTATCCTCCAGACAGTCATCAAAACCAAGGCTCAAAGGACCAAGGTTTGGTCATGGAGAAATCCAAGATGGCAGCCGGCAGCCATATTGTAAATACAGATGACCAAATATGAGCAAATATGTTGATTGTCAAATACACAATTCCTTGATCCTCCAAAATGTAGGTAAAGACACCAAAATTATTTCTCTAGCCCATTTCCTTCGGAAGTTATTGATGATTTCATAACATGGCAGCCATCTTGGACGCCATCTTGAATTGCTGAGTTACAGTAGCTTGTTGGAAAGGTTGTCCACCCAGATGTTGTTGCTGAGGGTTGAAAGAATCCAACCATGTGTAAGAACCTTTTACAGCATACCATGTCTGTTGGATCAGTTTGCCCCCTAGGTATTAAGAGAAATCACCTCTCCCAGTGGTGCAAAATTTGATCATAAAAAAACTAAAGACTGAATGCCATCATACAGTGAAAATGTAGAGTCCTCATCACACCTGAGCTTGATTCAGTACGGGGTTGTGACAGATGGACAGATGCAGAGAGAGAGAATTACGATAGCTAGCAGGAGCTAAACAATACATGCTGTAGTGCACAAAAAGTGTGATGCCAAAAAGAAGTCTGGTGTGAATTGGGCAAAAGCTAAAGGGGATGTCAGACAACGACAAAGTCGGCCGACTTTTGTGGGCGTGGTTTAGTTGACCGACAAAATTGGTGAACCACGACACACGGCCGATATTTTTGTCTGCTACTTCGTACGATATCAGCTAGCACAACAGCCAAATGCTGCAGGTCGCTAAATAATACTTGCATCACTTTTTTCTGCATCTAACGAACGAAAATAAATAAGAAACACAATAAATAACTGAAATAAATATTCATCTTCCGTTGTAAACAATTACCATGGCAACATAAACAAAATTTGTTGTCCGATATACAAAAAGTCGGCTGACAAAATCGTCGAAGATAGAACATGCTTTATCTTGGCCGACAAAATCGGGTGATTTTTGCATGACACACACCAGATTTTTGTCGGGCGATTTTGTTGGTACATAAAATCGCCCGATTTTGTCGTTCGTCTGACATCCCCTTAAGCAACCATACACAGACAACAGCCACGGCCCGCCCAACAACCTTCGTATCTGTAGTGCTGAACAGGCAGCTGACAGACTAGTGCCAGGTAACGATTGACAGCACGTAGACAGACCACAGAGTTGTCATCAAGTCGTATTGTACACTGCGATTCCTCGTCATACGCACACCCACCAGCCAGCACGTCAGCACTACACACCACAACTCGACTAATTCTGTTGATTACAGTGCAGTCTTTGCATATTATCTCCATTTAAAGTATATAAATGAATTGCACATCTGAAATCTACATATTACATTTGTTCAAACTGCGTCAAAAAAATTTTCCACTGTAGTAGGCCTTTAACCTTTTAACTAAGGCTGGTACTGATTAAAGTTTTTTTTAACGATTAATCACCAAAAATTAATCGCGATTAATCGATTAATTTCGAACAATTTTTTAATTTTGTAGTTAACGCAAAAAACATGAAAACTGCAAAACGCAAGTGTACTTGTTACCGTTCATAAAAGTTGGAAACGTATAGGCCTACTTGTACACTATGCAGTCAGTTAACACACATTTCAGGCTTTCAGCCAATCACGCAGATAAACAAGTGATGTCACATTTTGGGGCAAAAGAGCAGCACGCGTTTTGTTCACAATGTAGCTTCTTTCAAACTAATGTGCAAATTAGTGATGTTCACATGTCCAAAATTTAATCGAATTGTAATCGATTAAAAAATATTAATCAAACAATTTTTTTTAACGATTGATCGATTAATTAATCGTTAATTTTCGTAGCCCTACTTTTAACAAAGAAAGCATGCAGTAAGTAACAGACAAAACAGCAAATGGTTTCGACATCAGAACAGACACTATAACATTTGATAAGTAAAAATGACTTCTAGCCAACTGTACAGTGTCTCAAAAAAGTATACCCGACATTTTCGACTGTAACTTGAAAACCAATTACCAAATTTTGACAATTTTTGGTGCAAATATTCCTGACACAACTTGCCATCAAACGACCGTTCAGTTTCCCACTTCACCCAACGTTTGTTTCTGCACTACCTGGGGAGAGCACAACCAGCAAAATATCACCTTTTTATCCAAAGCGATGAGATTGCTTAATTAACATAATGCGTAAAAACACATTTTGTTCATGTTTATGACATCGTGGCTGATATTTCATTCAGTTATCTTTTTTTTCAACTGCCTGCAGTAAAATTGCTTGAAGTGTTGGCCCACTATGCGAACACAGGCAAGGAGACGCTTTCTCCATTCGCTGACAGCAGTATCGATAATGTTCTGCTCAAGACCAATCCAGGCTGTACCAGTCACTTCTTGACTTCACAAACATTCCCAAACTTCATCTGGTACACACACTGCTGCAAGACCTGTTGCTGGGGCCGAAAAATTAGTATAGATGGAATTTAATGACGTATTTTCATTCATTTTAACATGTATTATGCTTGCTCTGCTTTCCCCAAGTAGTGCAAAAGCAGACCCTGGGTGAAGTGGAAACTAAAACACTTCTTTAATAGCCAGCTGTGTCGGAAATATTTCTGCCAAATATTATTGCAATCTGCTAATTTTTATTCAAGACATGATCGATAATGTTGGAAATGTTTTTTTCAAGTTTTCTTTTATTTCAACACTTATTTCGCTTGATCTGCTTTCCCTAGGTAGTGCAGAAGCATACATTAGGTGAGGCAGAAAACTGAATGGTTATTTAACGGCAAGTTGTGTCAAGAATACTTGTACCAAAAATTATTAAAATCTGTTAATTGGTTTTCAAGTTACAGTTGAAAATGTCGGGGATACTTTTTTGAGACACAGTGCCACTCAAGTCCAAAATGAGTCGTTTCTACTCAGCTTACTGATTGTACTCAAATCCTCAATCAAGCAAAATTCACTGCATGAAACAGCTTTGATTCTACTTACTTAAAGCAAATAACAGTGATTTTGAGTCGTGAGTGATATAATCACGTCCGTCTTTGTGCCTGTTTGTCTGGGCGACTTTATCTCCTGCAGTTCGCTACGTTCACTTTGGCAGAGACAATAAAATCGGCAAAAATGAGTAGACTCAACTCTTGACTGGCGTTCATACAATCGTCGGCTAATACAGGGACAACGTAAGCATGATAAACAGACCAGCAGATGGTTCCGACGTCAACGGCGATGTCAATGACGTCAGAACAGACGTGAAACTGCAACGAGTCATCGGGCGCGGAGTCAGCTGCTATAGCAAGCTTTGTGAACACGTCGAACAGATACAGCTTCACTGCACCGGACGTCTACAGTAATAACAACAGCCAGTCAAAAAGCTCATATTCCATTACACCAACTTCCTGCGTGACAGGCCTACTGGCACGGGGACGTCTCGAGCTTATCACAGGAAAGTTGCACGTATGCAGACAGTGAAATAGGGAGGTCATAAGGAATTTTCAAAAACTCTAAGGAAAAATGCTGTGACAGGTCAGCGACAAACTAGTTTCAGTCGTTCTAATGTAACTGGAAACACTGAGCAGGACAAAACAGGTTACAAACAGATTTGGCATGGAGTGATCTTGACATGGGGAGAAACAATACGTGAGTTCATGTTTTGTCGAGAAGCAGGATTATAGCTTCGGTCGACACTTTCTCTTAAAATAAATACCAAGATAATCGGAAACATGAACTGAAGTTAGAATTCGGTGTTATCTTTCTTCTAAGAACCAACATTCCCGATTATCTACCAGATAAGAAGAAAGATAATCGGAAACGGCAGCTAACACCAAAGTTAATCCGAGCATTACCGATTAACACCAGACAGCTCCAATGCAAAAGAATAGGCGTATTTTCTTAATCCCTAGCGATTAGAAACTTTCTAATCGATTTTCAGTTCACAGTTCAGTAAGTTAATCGGATTCGGTTCTTAGCGGATGTCAGATTAAGCGGATGCCGATGAAAAAGATAATCCTACTTCTCGACGAAACATGAACTCACGTAATAAAGTCCCAGACTTCAGCTTAAGGGCATGTCAGACACTGGGGCATATTAAAGCACAGTCCAACCAGGCCATGGCCCAGAGCCCCGCCGTTTTAAGAGCCCCATGCTAAGCTGCACTATATTTGGTCATTCGATTCTCAAAGAAAGTAATCAAGATTGTCATACTTTAAGGCTAAGATGCACCATATTAACCTTATTAGGCCGAGATGAATAACTCATCCACCATCCTGCACAACCCATCTCATTAATATTCATGACCGAGCAGACTGACCAATGCAAATCCATTGAGCAGACGTTCAAGTGCTGGCTGCTGCGGAATCAACCTCTGTATAACTCGACTCAATCCCTCATAGACCGAGATGTCATAGATACTGGTCATGTGATATCTGACAACGCATACGTATACAAACTAGAAATGGTTAATGGCTAAATGGTATAGCTTTTCATGGGAAACAAAAGTAGGCACAGTAGCTGAAAACAAACCCATTCGCTTCAATTCGAAAAAAATCAATTCGATCGATTCCGATCAATTATTCCCAGCTCTACCACGAAACCAATCATATGAACCAAATGTCATCTGGCAATGCCACCCAACATAGGTGAACGTGCCCCACCATAACCCCCCCACCGGGAGTGGTGGAAGGCTCAGTTGACCTTTGACCTTGGTGGTTGCTCCTCATATATCCAGACAGTTTATTCACCCATCCAAGTACAAACTGCCTGGCAGCGAACCAACTGGGAATCAAACACACAATCAATCACTCAATCGTAAGTCTATGCCGTGTCATTGTGCCACCAAACCAACTACAAGTACTGCCCAAAGAGAGCGAGCTCAAACCTGTATGAAATGATGGCGTGGTGTAGCGATAACTAGGGACCAACCGAATTCACGGGAAAAAATGCATGATTTCACGGCAGAATTTTAAAAATGTGTCAAATTTCACGGAAAATTCACGAAAAGAGTTTCGGAAATTCACGAGCCACACAGACGTTATTTCGAGGTGCTGTGCTAATGCAAATGAAGAAATTTCAGAACAACGAATATTTACTACACTAAGTCAAGACTCAAGACAATCAATGTTAACTACTTAGTGCTAAAGTGCGACACGTGGCAAACAGCAACATCCGTACAAAAGCTGCTGATAAAACTCTGGAATTGTCATAAATTAAACTAAAAGCGCTAAAATTCACGAAAAATCACGGATTTCACGGAAATCAACGTTTTTCACGGAAGGAGGTCAATTTCACGGAAAATGTCACGGCCGTGAAATCGTGAATTAAGTTGGTCCCTAGCGATAACACATTGTGTTCGATCAACGAAATTACTCTACACTATGCGCTGGGTTAGTACTTGGACGGGTGACTGCCTGCAGGCAGGTGAACCATCTTAGTATATAACCAGCCGCTTAGGTCAACTCAGCCTTCCATCCCTCCGGAGTAGGTAAATCGAGTTCCAGCCTATCTGGCTGGGGTTAAGATGGAATGCATTTATCTGTGATGGGTGACAGGTATCACTGTGTGATCCCATACAAAAAATAATGCTCCACAGCTCTGGAATGGGCTAACATTAAGAGCACGCCACCTGGTGAATAAAAGCACACTGAACACAATTCTAAACATGCATGACTAGAATGAGTCCTTCGCACAGCGAGATGTCATATTATACAGCTGACAGCACATAAGTATGTATACAATACTCTCATATACAAACCGGAACGTCAGAGTAGATATACCCAAGCAAATATTTTTAAAAACCTGTGTGTTTTACTAGGTAAACAACCCACTAAAGAAACCTGCCGAAAACCCATTAATAACGTTCCACTAGTGATGAACTATTCTATTACTTTAAGTTTTTCAAACACCTAAACCTATAAATTTGCAAAATTTTGCATTCTGTGCTCTGGGGAGCAAGCAAAAACTCAGACTTTTCAGCTGAGGTTTAAGCTGAGCCTCATAAGAAACCCCAAATTCAACAGAAGACCCAAAACCCAGAAAACCCATTGGGTTGGACTGAATAAAAAAATCGTTTCTTTTTTCAAACCGTTAAAAACACTGCCGATACAGCTCAAGCCCTTAGCGCTACCACCTGGAGAAAAAACACACTAAACACAATACTTTCCTGCTCACTGATCAAACATTCAAAGCCATAAACAGGTACTTTATGCACAGACGCTCAGACGAAGAAGGTGATATCTAGAATTTAAACTGGGATCAGTAACCAAACAGCGTCTATTAAACTGCCACAATGGGAAAAGCCAATTTTCAACATGACTTTAGCCTTTAGGCCAAAAGTCTTAAACCAAAGTTTTGTCTTACACCAAAGTCAAGATCAAACGTGACCTCAAGATGTCGATTTGGTCTAACACCAAACTTAATCCTAATTTCTGGTCTTAAAACTACTACAATATTTCATCTCAGGTTGACGTTATGCATCTCAGCTTCAAGAAACAATACCTACTGTAGCTTGGAGACACCATCAAGCAAATCTACTCTCTCATACTACTACTACAACTACTACTACCAGTACTAACAAGAAATTTAAGCTAATGCTCACGGGACGCGCAAAAGCCTATAGCAGTTCCTGCCTGCAGGCAGTCACCCATCGCAGTACTAACCGGGACCAGCGTAGAGTAACTTCGTTTCAGCCGAAATGCGTTACCAACTACGCCATGCCACCAACGCCAGTACCGTGGCGCCACCTTGTGAATGATATAGCCTTGTGTCGCAGCGCAAAATTGCAAAAAAAATCCATAAAACCCCCTATTTTGGCTTTCAAGGTTATTCAAGGTCACTGAATTCGGCGCCAATCGAAAACCAGTGTACGATTTCCTATTAGTGATTAATGGTAATTTAGGCCCTATCTCGCACCGTTACTGAGATACAGCGACTTATTGGCCAGAAAACGCAAATTTTGCTCACCCCCCTCTCATTTAGCGCCCTCGTTCAGGGTGACCCCCTTCGAATTTATAGAAAAGCCTTACGGTTCCTGAAACTAGAGTCTTTCAGGTAGCCGACAGTGAAAATTCGGTAATTCTAGCTTGGACCGTTTTTGCCTGACCTACCCCTGTGACAGACAGACGGACGGACAGAATTGCGATGGCTAAGACGCACTGAAAGCAGCAGCTGCTTTCGCGCGTAAAACTGCAACTACAACTAGTGGCAGTAATTTACCTCAAGTTGATGTCACCTATCTCAGCCTCAAGAAACAATTCCTTCTGTAATTTTGAGACACCATCTAGCAGATCAACCCTCTCGTACTCTGCAATGCCGTCAATCTTGTGCAGAAAAACTTCAAAGTTTAACGCAGAGTTGACGACGGAAGCCTTGCGAATGACTTTGACCAGTAGCTTAACAGAGTCCTCCAATTCACCCTGCAGACAACCGGACGAGAAACTACTACAACTGCGCAACTACGACAGCTGCGCAACTTCACAGCTATGCAACTACCACAATTACACAACTAGGGATGTTAAATTCGTTTTTTCTCCAAATTCGAATTTTGACCACTAAAATTCGGATTAAATTCGAACTCTGTTTACATATTTGTGGAGAAGCTTAAGCAATTTGCGTTTGATGTCTGCACTACGGAGCGAGATGAAGGTCACAGCACTCACGCCACACGCCGGGAAGCAGTCTATCAACAGTGCAATCAGCCAAAACGTCAAGCCATGTCGCGCTCGACTGATGTCTGCTCTGTGTCTGGGCCACCAAGATTTGTCACTTTGATAGCTTGCCAGGGGCACAGTGCAATGCAAGACAGAGATTAATTGAATGCCATGGCGGTATGCAGGGAAGGGAGGGGAGGTGTAAGCAAACATGCAGTGGGCATCGCTTGAACTGACGGCCGGCAGAGAACAAAGAAATCGTCACACAGCGCACCGCTGAAGCGCTCCACTTTCAAGGCAAAACCGTCTGCGTCTAATTAGTGATGCTTGGATTCGAATATCGAAGGGCTGAAAAACAAATACGAATTCAAACATGAAATTCAAAGTTCGTAAATCCGAACTTCGTTTAACAGCCCTATACACAACTACTATAACTCCACAACTAACGAGAAACTATTACTAATACAGCTACGCAACTTTACAGCTATGTAACTACTACAACTGAGTTAACAACAGAAGCCTTGCAAATAACTTTTGATTAGTAGCTTCACTAAATCCTCTAATTCACCCTGGAAAAATCCAGACGAAAAACTACTACTATACAGCAGCTATTTTTTTGCTACTACAACTCTGCAACTGCTACAGCTAACATCTGTAACTATGACTAGCAGCTTCACAGAATACTTCAATTCACCACGGAAACAACCAGACAACAAACCCATTACTGGAAATCACCTTTTATATCTCAAACCCAACAACACTAATGTTAATTTTTAGGCCGCCTGCAGCGGTAGTTCCCAGCAGTCTTATACATTGCTGCTCATGCTGTTTCGTTTCTCAGCGCAAGACCTACGAGCTTCCTCGGCCAAACGCTGTCAAACTTTGCCACATGATCAGAAGTATGTCCTACCCCCACAAAAAAAATTGAATCCAAAAATATTCCGGGTAATTTTGGGCAATTTCATACAACTTCATACTTCAGTCACAAATATCAGTACCACTAGAACTCTGGATATCAACAGAATCCTAAATACAGGCAGTGTGGCGAGGCAGCAAGTCGCCATTGACGCTGAAAATTACAGACAGAATTCCGACGGACAGAGCTTGCAAGTTTTGGACGCAGATTACGAGGCTCAAAATTGCAACTACGCCCCCAAATTTCCCCCAAATGAGGGTTTTCCGCTTCAATTTCTGCACTTCAAAACCAAAATTTTCCAAGGGAAAGATTTTTTTACAACCCAAAATTTAGGGAAAGGGCAGTCATGATGCCACTGACCCCAGATACGGCTGATCAGTAGACCCCAGAGCCAAACGTTTTCATGGCCAAACTCCGGCTTACATATTTTTTTGTGGCTGAGATCCGGCTAGCCAATTTTTTTTCGGGATGAGTTTCTTCTGACAAATTTTCGGCTGGAAATACGGCTGACTTAGTTTTGAAGTCTTTTGCCGGTCGCAGATTTAGTGTGGAGAGCGGCCGCCCCACTTTTGGCTGGATGCATCTTAAAACGAGTCAAAATTCTGCACAAAAAGGCATTATTTATGCATAAAATTTTAACATATTTTCTGTGGAGGGGCTGTGTCCCCTTTCCAGACCCCACTTTCCACCCTTTCGTCCCCTATTCCAAAATTCTGGATTTGCCACGGACTTACTCATAATCAGGGGTGGAAAAGATCTAAGTTTCTAAAAGAAAGTTTAGATAGGTTCTTAGGCTTTTAAGGTTTTCAAAAAACAGGGCTTCTTGGTTTAGTGTCCAATTAAACACCATATACAAAATTACGACCTGCACCTTGTCTGTCACATAATCACATTGTTTGTTTATAAATTATAACAAAATGAACTAATGGTGTGAACTCGTAACTCCAGAATTATGACTACAATGTGAAAAAGTTAGTTTTCTTTTAAAAACCTAAAAACCTAGATTTTTTCTAACCAATTTTCCAGGTCTGCTCACGGCTGTTTTACTCCAGACCTTCATCTATTTTAGAACTAGGCCACATGAGTAAAATAACAAGAAGCCCAGCTGTCGCTATGATCGCCAACTTTATTGGTTGTCAGTGTCAGTGACCTTCAAGATCATCTAAGGTCGATAATTTTCATTTCATCTGAAAGGGCGTATGTCACTTCCTGTTAGTGATTAACAGTAACCTTGGCCGCATCTCTTATCATTTCCAAGATATGGCCAGTTTTTGGCTGAAAAATGCATATTTTTCCTTCCCCACACCATTCAACCCCAATTTGAAAATGTTCCCCTTGCACTAGATAGCTGAAATTTTGCAAGCCAGATTGTCACACACATGGCTAATTATTCATGCAAAAAGTTTTGCCTATGACCTAAAGCTTAGAAGCTTAGCCACAATACGTCCGTTACAGACGAACAGACGGACGAACAACAACTCGGACTAACAGTTCGACAGTTGGTCAATTACGGTGGCCTACAAACAGACAACAGTCACATGGATTGAGCAATTCAGTTTGTTCTAACCATGTAAACCAGACTGTAACTTGACTTCATACCAAAGACTATTCGTACCATCGCCATCATTCGTAGCTTGCCATTTTTTCACCTGTGACGTCTCAACAGTGACCAGAAAGCACTCAAAATTGAACTGCCGTTGTTTGAAAGAAAGAAAAATTATACTGAAATTGCAGCACTCAAGTCAAACTTTTTCGGCTGATATTCGGCAAAGGCTCAAAATTTGGTGGAGGCGGCCAAATTTGGCGGCTCCGGGGTCTACTGACCACTGAGCCGTGAGACATGCAGGGTGCGGCAGAAAAAAGTAGCCCCCTAAAGTTTTTTTGCTGTTTTCTCAGCAACCGTTTAGCATTTTAATCTGAAAATTTACACATTTATTTACTA
>Ga0209367_1005420_pt1 | contig 17679 bp, 14 predicted proteins | sample WorMetLIZISLAND2_FD_187412 | JGI IMG/M metagenome (GOLD analysis project Ga0209367, IMG submission 187412) | Marine gutless worms symbiont microbial communities from Max Planck institute for Marine Microbiology, Germany - Olavius geniculatus... ... | reverse complement strand
AGGTCACCGTCTGATCTATGCTGTCAAATGCCTTCTTGAAGTCGACGAAGCAGTTGAAGATCTTTTTACCCTTTCGTCGTGCTTTCTCTGCTATCAGTCTCAGGGTTAGGATCTGCTGTACTGTACTGTTTAGGGTTGGGTCCCCCAATTTTGGAACTTAAGTAGGCCCAAAGGCCCCCTATCGCCCCATGCCAAAATTGCCCCCAATAACGCTCTGGGGAGGAGATATTAAGGGTCGAAATTTGAAATTTGGACCACTTTTGCCCGAAACCGGTAAAATTTGGCCCACTTTTTTGGCATCTGTGGAAAGCCCTTGGGCAGGGCTACAAGCCCACCAAACTTCGTAAGCCTAAGTTCAAAAACAAAAATTTCGCTCCGAATTAACATGAGAACCCGCTTTGCCCATACAAGAAAAAGATAGCGTGTCCGAAAAGACTATATCGGAGTCAAGTGATATCGGTTAAACATTCCTCCACACTCTGCGTGATCGGAATCGAGGGGGTAATGCCGAGCGCCAACAATTTAGCAAAAGGCGTAAATTCCGAGCGCAGATAAGTGTTTTGTCTCTTACGAACCTGTTCCATGGTTTTGCCAAATGTGGCATTGGCCTGGAGCTTGGCCAAGTCGGAACACCAAGATTCGGAAAAAATTTCCCAAAAATTGGGGGATGTTGCTAGGTCCCCCAATTTTGGAACTTAAGCAGGGGCTAAGGCCGCCTATCGTGTAGTGACAAAATTGCTGCCCAAAACCTCTTGGGGGAGCAGATATTAAGGGTCAAATGTTGAACTTTGGTTTTGATTTTCTTGAAACTGGTGAATTTTGGTCCACTTTTTTGGCACTCTTCAAAAAACCTCGATAAGTACTACAAGCCACCCAAAGTATGTGGGCCAAATTTCAAAAACAAAAAAGTTATAAAAGGTCAAATTTTGAGAATAATTCCAATTTTCTCGAAATTAGTGAAGTAAAATGTCTCATATCTCGGAAACGGTTTAGAATTTTGACGTTTTGCACACTTACTTGCCGGACCAAAAAGTGTCTCCAAACCAAATTTTGTGGGCCAAAGTTCAGAAACAAAAAAGTTATTAAGTGACCAAATTTTGAACTTTGGTCCCGATTTTCTGAAAACTTGTGAACTGTGATCCACATATTTCGGCATTGTTGGAAAACTCTCGAGAAGGAATACAAGACACCCAAATAATGTGGGCCAAAGTACAAAAACAAAAAAGTTATGAGGGGTTTAATATTGACGATGATTCCGATTTTGTCAAAATTGGGGAACTTTGGTTTACATATTTTGATGTTTTCGGAAAGCCCTCGGAAAGGGCTACAAGCCACCAAAATTTTGTGGGCCTAAGTTCAGAAAAAAAGAAGTTATTAAGCGATCAAATTTTGAACTTTGGTCCCGATTTTCTCAAAATTGCTGAACTTTGGTCCACATATTTCGGAACTGTTGCAAAGTTCTCAAGAAGGACTACAAGGCCCCCAAATATTGTAAGCCAAAGTTCAAAAACAAGGAAGTTGTGTAAGGGGCAAATTTTGAACTTTGGTTCCGATTTTCTCGAAACCAATGAACTTTGGTCCGCATTTTTTGGCATTTATGGAAAGATCCGTGAACGGACTACGACATATCAAAATTTTGTGCGCCAAAGTTCAAAAACAACAAAGTTATGACCGAAAAACCCGAAAATTATGGGGGTGTGACACTTCGGGGGCCCCTAGCCCAAAAAACGAGCCCTTTGACCCACATTTTTTTTGCTTTTTAAGAACTACTCTGAATTAGTAATTCATAGGCAAAATAAAAAATGGGGCTCCTAACGCTCGTTTTCGAGATTCCGCGGATCGAAGTTGGAAAACCCCAAAATTCGGAAAAAATTCCCCAAAAATTGGGGTTTGAGGTTGGGTCTCCCAACTTTGGAGCTTAAGTAGGGACTAAGGCCCCCTATCGCCCGATGCCGAAATTGCCCGCCAAAGCCCCACTGGGAGAGCAGATATCGGGGGTTGAAATTTGAACCTTGGTCCACTTTTGCTCGAAATCGGTGAACTTTGGCCCACTTTTTTCGGCATCTTTGGAAAGCTTTTGGGCAGGGCTACAAGTAGAGATGACAGAGGGCAGAGCGCAGAAGGCAGAGGACAGACGACAGAATCGACAAGCAGCAGGTAGGTCTATAACGCAACGCCAGCAGCAGTGACCGGTTTAGTTTTATCGTCGAAACCGTAGCATTCAAATTGTCCGCTTCGAGCTGTAGACACGACAGAGGGCAAAGCGCCGAGGGCAGAGGACAGAGGACAGACTCGACAACCAGACGCCAGAGCGCAGAAGGCAGAGAACAGACGACAGACTCGACAAGCAGCATGTAGGTCTATAAAGCAACGCCAGCAACAGTGACCGGTTTAGTTTTATCGTCGAAATCGTAGCATTCACATCGTCCGCTTCGAGCTGTATCGAACGACAGAGACGACAGACGGCAGAGCGCAGAAGGCAGAGGACAAACGACAGAGTCGACAAGCAGCAGGTAGGTCTATAAAGCAACGCCAGCAGCAGTGACCGATTTAGTTTTGTCGTCGAAACCGTAGCATTTACATTGTCCGCTTCGAGCTGTAGAGACGACAGACGGCAGAGCGCAGACGGCAGAGGACAGACGGTACGGTTTTGATTCTGTATGGGGTTGATTTTTTGACTTTCCAATAGAAAAAATGTCGTTGTTAATACAGCGCTTGAACTGCCGTTCAGTCTGTGATAAGTTGCAAAGAAAGCCGACAGAAGAGCCGTCCGTACACTTTGGTCGGAGGGCCTTACATATTCTCATCGACTTCACGTTACGTAAAAAAACAAGACATTTGAACTAATGCTCACGAGACGCGCGAAAGCCTATAGCAGTTCCGGTTCAGTAGTTTAGCTGAAAATTGGGATGTTCACGCGAAATTAATATACACATACCAAATTCTTTATCTAGATCGCATAACGAAGTAGCGTAGCGCCACCTTGTGAATGATATAGACTTGTGTTCCAGCCCGAAATCGCTGAAAAATCCGTAAACCTCCTATTTTGGCAATTAAGATTATTCAAGGTTATTGAATTTAACGCCAATCGAGAGCCAGTGTATGACTTCCTATTAGTGAGCAATAGTAATCTAGATGTCAAAGTGCAAATTAGCAAGTTATAACTCATTATCGTATCTTTTGTTGTTGTTTTTTATTCAATTTCCTGTTTAGTTTAATTTTACTGTCACCAGTGCAAATAACTTACAACGTATTTAGTGGATCGCAAAGGCCCTACTACCTCACTCAATACTTACCTTTCTTTAACTCACTTCATCAACTCGGCGACGGCGGACAAGGCGAGACGGTTCAAGCAGCTGAAGAAGACGCACGGCGCACAGACAGCAGAACAAGAAGACGAGCACTCTTGTTATCCTTTATGCGTTCTTCTTCTGTTGCCTGTTGTTTTTTTCTTGTATTTTTGGGGATTAGTACTGTACACAAAGCCATATGATACACGGATATATTTACCAATTTCAAGTAATAGTACAGTTAAGTTTATGGTATTTTGTATATACATGGTGTCACCACATTGGTTGTTTTGTGCATTTTAGTCGTTTGATATAACACAATCGACACCGTTGATCACAAAAATCTTCGGATTGATGTAAACGCTAATTCCAGTTCAGCAAACCCAAACAAATGGGTTGGTGTACTTTTTGTTTACTGAACTTTATAACGTCTTTATTACATCAACAACAATGTCTTAACTGCACTGGCTAGAAAAAAACTGTTACTTTGTAAATACAGTTTACTCTAGTAAAAAGTACTAAAAACCCAAACACATAAGACAATCTGGGTACCGGTAGTTACAAATGAACATTTTACCCCTATCGTATGTTATCGGTATGCTGCAAACCCCAGCTTATGTGTCATACACAGCGACAATGACAACGAATGTTTTATTTCTTTTTTCATTTTTTGTATAACAATGGAAACATCATTGTTGTGTTTTCTGTGCTTTTGCTTATTTTCTTTTTTTTCCTCCTTCTTTTCTTGCTTCTCTTCGTCTTTTTTTACTCTTCCTTCGTTTTCTTCTCCTATTTTTCTTCCTCTTCGTTATTTCTCATCCACCTTCTTCTTTTTTTTTACTTCTATTTCTGCTGGAAAATGTAGAAATGTTTTTTGTTGCTAGATAATAACGAATTTTCGTATATGTGACGTATGATTTTTGCGGGGTTGCACATGCGCGCTTTGGAATAATTGCTCAGTGCCCATACCAAAATCAACCGATCGTGAAAACACCGCATCTGATGCAAAGATCTTTGATATAACGTAAGCCGAGTTCTAACCCATTATGTTTCAAATTTGGCTGCCATGGCAACAAGGGTCGCTCGGGGAAAAATTCGGTTGGCAGCATTCGATGGCCCATCGTCGAAAACCCCACTAGAGACGCAAAAAAATCTTGCAGATATCTCTTACACAGACCGAGTTATAGTGTATTTTTCCCAAAATTCGTTGCCATGGCAACAGGGGTCGCCAGGAGAGAAATTTAAATGACAAATCAGATAACCCGGTCCTGAAAATATGGGAGAAGGTACAAACAGCGCACAATTATCTTGTACGGGGGTCGAGTTATAGCCAATTTTGTCCCAAAATTCGTTGTCATGGCAACCGGGGTTGGCAGGGAAAAACTTTAAATGACACCATCGCATAGCGCGGGCCCGAAAATAGGGGGGTAGGTGCAAACAGCGTACAATTTCTTTTCAGTGGGCTAAGTTATCGCCCATTTTCCCCAAATTTCGTTGCCATGGCAACGGGGCACGGGGGTCGATCAGGGGTAAATATAAATGACACCGTTAAATTGGTCGACCGCGAAAATTATACCCTACAACCAAAAATTACGATTTTATCTTATACACAGCCGGAGTTATGACAGTTTAAAGCATTGTCTAATATTCCCCATAAGCGCTATTGTAATTTTTCATGTTTTTTTGAAAAATAGGTGAAAATGTTAAATTTAAATTTTGTAACTTCGAAAAGACACTTCCTTGCGCAAAACCGCATCATACGAGCCATCGTGCGTTAAAATCAGTTTAGTCGTTTTTCCTGTAGAGGACGGCAAGAAAAAAATGGAAAGGGAAGGGAAAAAAAGGCACAAAAAGTCGCGCAAGCGTTTTATTTCACCTATTCGTGCGGAAGCCCCCCGTAAACGTATTTTCACAAAATTTTGCACATCAGGAGATATACTGGACGTAATCATCTGTGCAAATTTTGGTGTGGAAAAATTACGGGGTTTAGGAAATACGAGGGGTCAAATTTTGGAGTTTCCCATTGAAATGGCTAGTCACGCTTACAACAGTGCTACACTACCGCGCAGCCTGCAGCCTGCGATTGTAGATTACAATTGCAAACAGATTCTATTGAAACATTATTTTTCGACTCTGATGATTGTTGCCAACATTCGCTGAAGTCTGTCGCTAAACTACCATACCATGCAGCAATTATTTCATTTGACAACTATCTGTATACACGTAAGCATTGCTGTCTTTTCTACATACTTGCGCAATTAGCACGTTATAGTTAACTTGTGAGCTAAACAATTGAGTCATTGTGTGTTAACGTACATCTTACACTTAATATTATTCAGGTGCAGCTTTTCCGCAGTTCATTTCATTGCAATTATTTCTACCGCTTGTTAACCACAGGATAACAAATGCATTACCATCATTTTCTTCTTTTTTTCTGCTCTTTTCCCTTTTTATAATGTTCTTAGTGTTCTTTCCTTGTATGAGTCACGCGGTGTAGAATCCATGCACCCCGTTTTTTGATTACATTGCGTAAGATTTGCCTAAACCACGTTTTTAATAATAGCGTTTTTAATAATAGCAAGCTGCGTACAAGACCAACTGATAAGGTCAAAAATCACAGGAAAGAGGAAGTTTGCGGACAAGACGAGCCAACCTAAAATTAGCGCTGAAGAACAAAAAAAACGAGCACAGCGTGTAAATAAAGTGCACAAGACAACGCAAGGTAAAGAAAACCGATAACAGACAGTAAACTGCAGACAAGAACAGCCAAAGTGAAAAACACTGAATGATGAACAGCCAAGCACATGTACATTACTGCGGGAAAGCCAAACTGCCGACAACAAAAAAGGCGGAAAAACTTTTAACACCGTTCGTCTTCCTTTTTTCTGTTACTTCTGTTGTCCTTTTCCTGTTTTTTCCTTTTTCATTTTTTGTTTCTGTTTTTTCGTGCTTTGTAATCTTGAGTACTACTATTGTACACCGTTACACAATTGTAGTAAGTAAAACTTGTAGTATTTGGCAAACCTCTACCAACGTCAAGTAAGCCTAATAGCAGAGTTAACTTTATGCTATTTTGTCTATACTTGCTGACAGGCCACAGATTGTTTTGTGCATTTTAGACGTTTACGACAGCACAGCCGACACCGTTTACGACCGAAATTTTAAATTGGTGTGAAGACTGATTCTATCTCACCGAATTAAACCAAATGGGTTAGCATACATATACAATTTATTATTATAATATTTATATTTATACAGCGCCGTATACAGAGCTATCGAGGTACTGTAAATATATATAACAATTTTATTACATTTAGAACAATGCATTAAGCACACCAACTAAACGATTTTCACTGTCTAAGAGCGATCATTTTGCCTCAAACTCAAACACGTAAGAGAAACAGAATATATTCCTTGACAAAGGAACATTTTGTACCATATACCCCCTACTCCTTTCGTGTCATATACAGCGCTAATACCAAAGTACTCTTTATTCGTTTTTTAAACTTCCCCACATAACAATGCACATATCATGGTGGCTTGGTAGCTCAGCGGTTAGGGCCTTAGATACCACACCGAAAGGTCCACGGTTCAATACCCAGCCGATGCGCTACTAAATAACAGCCTTAGTTCAAATTTGCTGTTTGACCGCTTTGGTTGTAGAGTCTAGTACTCAGAAAACCGACATCAATGTCAGCATGAGAAATCGTGTTGAATTTGGTCGCGTCTACAGAAGTGGCATACAACAGGAATTGACATATAATGACGCCTTACAAATGCTCAAAGCGCCGGACTTAAGTTACGTCCACGGTACTGAATGTATAGTCGACATCAACCCAAGAGCATGAGCTATGTACGTCATCCAGCGCAAAAACGCAGATGAGCCACTCAACTCCTTCTTGCGTGACGGAATACAATGGACGTATGATGGCACAACAATCCATCCGAAGCGTATGAATCCCATAGTGATCCAGACAAATTATTCTAACATCGAATCCGGATTACAGCGTGTGTTATATCATCAGCCAGCAAAGATGTCGTTCACGGCCGGGCTACTGATACGAAAATCTACATGTAAAAAGCCGGACTTCGTCTTAATATTGTACATTTCCGGAACACAACATCGCGAGGTAAAGTTTAACAGTTTATAGAGTTAAACAAAACTAGGTCGCCTATCACTTTTATGTCAGATAAGTAGGTACAGACTTTGCTAGCAGACAGTATGGTTGCACACCAAAACATGTAAATATTTTTATTTACTGTAGTTTTACTTATAATCAGTTACGTATTTTTACGCGCGAGAGCTAGTATAGCTAGCTATAGCGCGTATTAGCTATGATAATTCTGTCTTGGTGTCTATCTGTCACAACCCGGTACCGATCGCAGCCCAGACGAGATAGACTTCTGGTTTTCACCGTATGATAGTTTACAGTACCTGGTATTTCGTGGCAAAATTTCATGCCACTGACTAAAAGGGGTTCCCACGAACGAGAGGAGAAATACGGGCACCGTCTTAAAAATGAGTTATTCTACCGAGATTGGTTCGTGAAACTTCAAAATGGTTGCAGATAGGTACAGACGTGCTGCTTGTCATAACAAGCACTTGCGACGAAATTCTTACAAATGTCAACATCGATGACACTGAATGACCTTGAACCCCCAAAATAGGGGGTTACAGTGAATTTTGCCCGATTTCCGGCTGCGACACACATTTCAAAAGTGAATTACGCCAAAATGACTGAAGATAGAACAAAACAACCTGCATATGAAATTTTCACCATTGAACGTACATTTCAGCAACTTAAGTGCGGACGCTTTAAGTTCAAGGAAACCTGCACACACCTGTGTCAAAGACGGGTAATCCTCTTAAAAGTGTATATTTATCGGCTGCTGATTTGTCTAACGTGAAAATGGTTACAGATAGACACCGACATACTGCACAACATAAAAAGCACCGGCGACGAACTTCTTAGGATTGTCAACATTGAGAACCTTGATTGATCTTGAACCGTAAAAATAGGGGCTTTTAGTAATTTTTAGGTGATATTCAGCTGCAAAAGAGTCAATTGCGACAAAATTGATGGAGATAAACCAAGATTACCTGCGAACATAAATTGCTATGGGCTCTCGCCTGTCTCATCAGGATTAACTCCGATTTTTTGTTTCCATAGATATAGAAGCACAAGTTTTATAAATACCAAATAAGTAGGCTACTTTATCTCCATTACTCACTCTCTTAACAAATTTTGGCTATTAAGTAATGTACATCTATGGCACCGATACTTTTCACACGTGATATCTTTCAGTCGTTACCTCCTTTCAAATAATTCTATACTAAGTTCTTCGAAAATACAAAACCTCGAAGTCGGCAACAAACTTCGTTGGTCAAATTGTCAGAAATAAGTACGTGTATTAGTTTTTTTCTTCAGCCATGATTGACATTACATAATACAACTGAACAGTTACAGTACTATTAATGTGCGTTTAATATCTATTACACATAAAGTTTTTCAATTTTTTTTTGCTACAGATCGCGCAATTGCAGCATTTTGATACAGGTTAGTTTGAGCTGTGAAAAATAACTGTAACTAAATGTAACAGTACACATTAATGACCCTATTTTAGTGTTATCCTTGCAGACAACAAGTTATATTTTTGATGCTGTGTACTTTGCTATTACGAGCGAATTATCTTAATTAAACTATGTCAACACCTACATTTTAGTACACTCCAAAATTATCTATACTGCATTTTCATCGTAACCTCATTGTTTGCACGCAAAAATGATCGTCGTCATAAAAGATAACAAATATTCTTTTTTGCATAGTTTTTATTTTTTCTTAAACGTGAATGTCTGGCACAACAATGTTTTCTTTATTAGTACAACGTGACGTTACTAATGTCCTTACGAATAAGCTTTACTTATCGTGGAAATACATATGTGTGATACTTTGAAAAAAGTCAATTACTGACAAACACGCATTACTGTTACATTTTCCGTTAGTTACCCAAATATACGCCAGCCTGTGTGTGTCACATTTGTATAATACCTCGTCTGCCATGCTTCGCTCTTTTTATTTCAAGATTTTTATCATCACCATTTTTTGGCCAAAACACTGCGTGTTTGTGTTTTCCATTTGTGTACAATTTATAAAACACTGCATTTCCCTTTGTGATTGTCTACCTCGTAAAAACCTTATGTTTTCCACTCGTGTACAATTTATAGGAAGAAACGAACAACTGCAAGACTGCTTCGGCAACGTATACACAGCCAGTCGCATGTCCGGCAACGGCTTCTGTGGCTATTACGCCCTGGCGCAGTGCATCACTGGCACCACATCCTCTTATGTGTGCATTATTTACGACTGCCTACAAATATTCGACAACGTACCAGAGTTGTTTCGTCTGCGTACCACTTACGGAGGCCAAACAAACTCATCGTTGTTGGAATACAACGCCATGATGGGCCACTGCATTCTACAAGTAACTAGTGGTTCGGCCGCAAGTCAGGATGCTTGGGCTGAGGAGGATCATTTGGCGGCAATTTTCCTCTTATATGACATCGCCATATTCGTTTACTCCTGCCCGGATAAAAAGTGGTCTGTCTTCAACGAGAATGCCGGACCGGGTTACATTTGTCTCGCCAGTAAGCCGCAACATTTTGATGCCGTTGACAGCAGCAACGGAGCGCCAGCAATAACAAGGGCAGCAGACACGTACGGAATTACTAGGCTATTGCAAGTCCACATTGGAACGATATACAGCGGAACTGCACACCGACATTGGTCTGTAGATGGCCAGAAGGATTTACCGGCGTCTACATCAGTAATAGACCGGTCGTTCGTGCTCCGTAGGATCAACCACTGTATCGATGTGACGTCGCAGGATGTTCCCGCACCACCAACAGTCTTAGCTCATTGGAAATGCACAAACTTCGCACTCATCGTCAGGGCAAAACATCACACACAATTAGCGTGAAACAGTTGCCATCCACAGATTCCACAACCTCAGAATTTCAGATTCCTTCGTCACCAAGCAGTGCTCAACATTACCAAAAACGGCCTTCCAGCACTCCACCTAGATATCGATGCGATATCTTCGGATGTAATTACAGCAGCACTAAGCGTAGTGCAATCGACAACCACAAAAAACTGTCTCATCGTGGATTGCTGGTAACCGAAACCAACGAATTATCATCGTCAGCAGCTGAAAAAGAGTTCGAGACTGCGTCCTATCCAGACAGTGTTGGACTTCGACGAAGTAAACTGTCATCGAAAGTGGATTCACCGAGCAAAAAGGTTCGTCGTCGTCTCTTCGTCGATGATCTGACTAGTCACGACTCCACCAGCAGTGATTTTATGGAAAGAATTTGCTCGATGTCTGTGACAAGCCATACCAGTGAGAACATGTCAACTGATAGTGACACGCACTCCGTCTCGTCCACTGATAGTCTGCGAAGAAGTGCACGGCTCGCTAAACGTGCAAATCAACAACAAAGATCAGAAGACAGTACTTCGCGCAAAAAGAGCGATGGTCATGAAGCAAAGCAAAAACAAAGAACACGATCAAGGACGCAGAGTAAAAACATGTCAACCGACAGCGACACATCGTCTGTCTCGTCAACTGATAGTCTTAAAAGAAGTGCGCGCGTTGCCGAACGTGAAACTAAGCAACGAACACAAGACGGTGCTTCGCGAACAAAAAACGTTGACGACGCACGCAAGCACAAGCAAAAACATGGACAAGAACGGACAGTCGGGAGTCATCTGTTGAACGTGGTCATATGAGTGATTCGAGTACTGGCGACGTGAGGGGTGCAGCACAGTCGATGTTTTGGGACGACAAGTTTAAACGACCATATGCAACACCTACCAGAAAGGTTGATGTTAAGACAAGATTTGCATAAAAGAGAAAGGCATTTGAGGCAGACATTCGGCCACGTATACGAAAGAAGCGGCAAGACGACCCGTTATACGACAAATTGAAGAAGTACCACGATAACATGCTGAACAAAGTAAGCAATACCACAACCGAAAAACTTTCAGCGTAAGTCCTTGACGTCATAGCAGATCGATCATTAATAGACACCACTGACCGTCAGTTCAAATGGTCGAAACGAGACGAACATCGGTTGAATGAGTTAAACGAGACATGCAAATCTCTTCGGCCGCGGGACAATTGGACGTGGAATGCCGCAGATGACACTGAACAAGGCCGCTACAATGACGCCATGATGCAATTTTGCATAACGGAGGAATGTCGATGGCGTCTCATTGAGTGTCCCGACTGCGGATCGTGTGGCATCCTAGTCGGCGAGCAAACGGATTCAGAGGTTTGCTACGATTGCCTCCATCTGTCGGCATTTCACCAAAAGGAGAAGCAGAAACGGCAAGAAGCGTGGGACAAAGTTAGGCCAGTATCAAAGGATTTTCCAAAAGGAGCCGACGGTAACGATTTGCCTTATCTGTACCCAGGCGACAAAGCGGTCATTGCTCCTGTACACCCAGTCGTCACGATAAAGAAAAACCATTACGCAGACAAAAAAATGCGCCAAGAATGCATCACTTTGATCCAGGATCCGGTGCCAGTCTGGTCCAAAGTTTTGCCGAGTACGTGCCTAAATGACAGATTCATGGTTATCGAACGTTGCGTGAGAGACGACAGGAAATACACAGTCGCAAATGCACAGCGAGTCTGTCAGTGGCTGGACTTCTTGTTCGAGCATCATAAAGACTTTGTCCGCTTAGAGGCCATAAAGCAGTTGGAGAAGAACGACGCATACATCGACGCATTAACTCCGGACCTCGAACTTGCAGAAGTGGACAATTCTTCGGCTGAGTATACTACATCGCAAGCGAAAGAACTCGAACGACAAATGCAGGAAAACGACGACGGAATAACGGATGCAACTGTCGAGTCTGGTTTCTCGGAAACGCATGTCTTCACGTTCGATCGGTATGAGGAACTTTATCTCAAAACAAGAGATGTTTTACGCATACGAAAGGAAGGTAAAATAGAGATAATTGAAGATCGCACCATACGCGAGCCAACTTACTGCACGTCGGCAAATTTGGCTTTCCCATATCTGTTTCCGTACGGAGAATTGTCACCACTGGACCTTGGAGACTACAAGCTTGCTCGATTTGTACTAGAAAAAACAGGTTTTATTTGCGCACAACATGAGCGACGGGAGACTGCAATTTACTTTTTCACAAAACGACATTTATTTAGCCCATCAGTACGCTCGTCTCAGCGAGCAAACTGTTAGGGCTAATGTCGGATTCTATTTAAGTTCACATCCGCACGTCGCACACGTGCCTCTAAAAGACATTATTACGGCTTTCACACGCGGAGTTAATGAAGAAAGCGGTCTCATTGAGAGTTATTTACCGGACTTGACAAAAAATAATGTTGCAACTACCAAACTCTCGACAGAAATGGTTCAGCGAGCGACTTGCAATTGAAGCTATCTCCCGAGACCTCGGTTCACCAAACCTGTTCATCACGATAAACCTTGATCCGAGAGCGTCGCCGGATGTCCGTCGTTTGATTCACAAGCTCGAACACGGCACCGACATGGACCGTAAAGAACCCTTTATCAAGGACACCGCTGAGTTCACAATGTTGATCAGCAAATATGCTTCACACGTCGCTATTTACCTGTACTAGAAAGTCAAAGCTATCGTCCGAATATGTTTGGCAAGATATGTGGCATTGAAAAAGACGGCATACACCAGAAAAAAGGAGTTCGTGACTGGACCGAACGCGATCAGACTGAAAACGGTTGGTGGTGGGACGAGTTGAGTTCACGGAAACACGTGGTGTGCAACATTGGCATTTTCTCGTCAAACTGCCAAATGTTTTGGATACAAGCCTTCTCGGGCGCATCATCCACAATGGACGCGTTGTAAGACAAGAACTGAAGCATGGCAATATACAGCCTGCAAAGCGAGAAGAAGCATGGCAGATGATCGAAATGAGTTTGCTGGCCAGTCAGTATGCAGCGCTATTTGCTCACTCAATATCAAGAGCCTCCTTCTGCACGGAAGATGTCGGCATCGATGACCATGACGACAAGAAAGTCATCCCTCTGGAAGACTACAGTAAGGAGTTTGCCACCAATTACAAGCAAGGCAAGATAGACTTGAAAACTCATCCAATCATGCGCCGCTTTGATGATCAGGAGTGCGATCCTAATGTCCACAAAGAGGTGGCAAGAGTGGCTTTGGTCTCTTGTTTACATCAGTGCATTCGTCGTAGTTGCGGCGGAGACGAGCTGGCTGGACTGCGCTGCCGCTTTGACTTTCCAAAAAAACGCTGAACCACACGGTTGCAGCAGTAATGCAGGTCAACGCAAAGCAAATGGAAGCACGCATTTTGCTGCGAAGAACGTGCGACAGAGTGGCAAATTTGAATCGTTATCTCCTCCGCTATCTTCGTTCCAACCACGATGTGAGCGTTCTAATCGATTCCGCTCACAGTCGTCGCTATGCGACAAAATACTGCGCGAAGTCAGGTAAGCGTGCGGAACTGCTGCAAAAGATGGTGAACGAACTGAACAAAAGATCCAATGACCTGTTGCCGCCTAATGTGAACCAAGTACTCTCACACCTTCTATTGGCAGACAGCTCGCATCGAGCGTTTCTGAGCAAGCAAGAACTGGCATATAAAGTCATGGATTTGCGAGACATCTTTAAAACATTTGCCAACGTCGACGTCATTGGCTTTTATCGCCGAGATAACCTGCAAGTTCCGTACGATGACCAAAACACAATCGAGTACTCAGATCGTACGGAGCGGTGCAGAGACGACACGGAGCTAGGCCATGGTCTGACAAAAGAGCTGGTGGAAGACATGTGTTTTCATGAGTTTGCAGAAACTGTGTAACACACGTGGATTCTGACAAAACGACCGGAACCCACAGTCATAGACAAAAGTACGAAACGAAAATTTCGTACGGGTGATGTGCACCCTGGACACTGGAAACTTACAAAGTGCACTCGCCGAAAACACATACGTCCCAGCACTGTTCTACACACTGCACTTGCCATCGACTACCAGTTTGTAGAACACGGCACGACAACGACACAAACGACATTTTTTGATCTGGATATAGACCGGCGAAATCAGCTCTACCGGTCGTATTATGAACTCGTCATGTACGTACCGTGGAAAAATACGCCAGACGACACCTTTCTCTCTCCCGCTGTGCGAGAAATCTTGGATAATGCTGACACCCATGCCGAAAAAAAACAGCAGGCATAGCCTGCAACGCCTGGAGGAATTCTTCAAGGTATACTAGCAACAGTACGAGGCAGAGAGAGTGGCCCAACCCGGCACTGCGTGGCAACGTGACAACCAGTTCTCCTATTCCACGTTTCTCGTAAACCAGCACAACCGAGAAATTCATCTTGACCGAGCAGGAAACAAAGGCGTTTTCAACGCACAATATGAAGACGTTGACGAACTGGTAAACGTTGACGTCGACATGCGACCTGCCGTCAACGATGTCACGGATTTGTCGGAATACCCCACCTTCGAGAACTTCCTACCACCGGAAACCTTCAGAGAGATCGTCGAACAGCCGCCAATGGAAATGTCGGAAATATGTGTTGCATTTCCATTGCAACACCAGTGGCAGCGTTTGAAGGAGCTTGCAACAGACGATGAAAAAAAAGCGATTCATCACCAATCCTCCTCTATCGCCTGTTACCTACCACGATATGACTCCGATACAACAGCTTGCGGTGGACATGGTAACAAAGAAAGATCAAAGGATTCTGTTTTTTTTGTGGCAAAGCTGGATCAGGCAAAACCGCCGTCGCATTGAAAATATGCGAACACTTTGCTGGGAGAGTGCAAGCAACGGCCTATACAGGCAAAGCGGCGTCTCTCTTCAACGGTCCGACGATTCACTCGATGTTTGGATGGTATCACAGTGAAGGCAAATCGATGTCAACGGTCTTCGATCCGACCAGCAACAAAGTAAAGGACTTCGGAAAAGATCACGACGGCATTGAACTCTTTGTCATCGAAGAGGCATTCGCAATACCGCCCGTTTACCTTGCACTAATGGACAAAATGATGACAGCAGCGTTCAACCCCAAGCACATACGTGACAGCAGCCATCGATTGCCGCCATTCGAAGGTAGGCGCATGCTGTTCCTAGGTGACCAGGCACAACTTCCGCCTATTGGTGGACCCGCCGTATACGGCGACAGAAGCAAAGCCACCGAACATATGCAGATCAGCAAAAAGAAAGAGAGCAACGTGTCAAAGCGCTCCTCAGCCGGACAAGCCATCTCCGAAAACTACCTGCTGCCCAACTGCATATATCTAGAACGCAGTCAAAGAAATACCGGGTTGTTGGGCCAAATATGCGACCGCATGCGCAGAGGAGAGCTGACGGAAAACGACCTAACAATGCTCACGTATCAAAGAGCACGGTTTCCCGACCTTGTTACCGACTACGGAATCCACTACACCAACGACATGTGCTCTATGTACAACTGGCGACAGCTGGCGAACGAGTACCTTCTGTCTGCTCCAAGAAGTCGCATATTTCTCGCGAAGGCCATATACCACGTGACAACAACCAACCAAGACGTTGTGAATGCGTTGAGTGTACTACCGCCGCAGGCATATGACTATGCTCCAGACATCCTGTGCATTGCAGAGGGCTCAGAAGTTCGCCTGTTGCAAAATATGAACATTGCCGCAGGACTCGTGACGTCACAATCAGGCACAGTTATAAAGGTCATCTACAACAACGCTGACGTTGAAGCACTCGTTAGTGGAGAGCACGTGAAGCACGTCGTTCCGTACTGCATCATCGTATCCTTCAGTGGATTTCAGGGTTTTCTTCAGAAAAAAACGTCTGGCAGAACGACAACACGGGTATTTTCTTTTTGGCACCAAAAGTCGTGGGTGCCCATCTACAGAAAACGCTTCAACGTCAAAGTGAGTAGCCTACCACCTTGGGTCCGAAAAAGACAAATGAAAAAAAGTGTTACAGAATTCAGTTTCCTCTGGACCTCGCAAGCAACATCACTGCCCATCGCGCATAAGGTCAGACGACGGCTAATTGTCTTGTGTCCGTCGACCTCGGCCTCGAGAACCCTGACGCAAGATTGGCACTGGAGATAACATTACTTCTGTACGTTGCCTGCACACGTGTGACAAACTTACAAAATTTTTTTGTGAGCCCTATTCATCCATCCTTCTGGCAACGCATAGGGCGAAGTGACACCGACAAACACAGGCAACGTGTTGATGTAAAGCTTCAAACAGCAGCAAAAGAGTTTGCCCCTAGCGGCGGCAAATACCACGAGATGCTCGACGAGTTGGCGTGGGTACCTGACGACACAAACAATGACGCAGAATGGGATGTGCTGCGGCAGCAAACCGAGCCACCCCAAAAACGCAACCAGTCTGTCAGGATACGTTTACCGCAAACTGAAGACTTTGACATCAAAATTGATAAAACAGAGTTTCGAATGGTGTGCAAACCAGTATGTTCAGAACGTCACATTGGCATTGATCAAGGTGAGCTCAATTTTGCCATTGTGGTCGTTGAACGAACTATTGGCACAAATCCAAATATAGTCGACGCAAAAAACTACACCAACCTGCAGCTGAAAAAAAACTTCACAGAACATGACGTTCTTATAGCTTTGAACCGAAAGACTGACTTGCTGTCATGGATGCAGCCTACCAACAAGCAGCACAAGGTAGACAGGGTCATCGTGCATTTGGAACAAATCAGTCCACTACACAAAAGGTCAAAGCAGTTTTCAGTGGCGCTCGGCAAACTCCTGCACCAACAAGTGCACAACTCAGATACCTGCATCGTAAAAATGAGCCAGCCGCACATACATCAAGCAACAAGACCGATGTTTCGTCTAGGAAGCGAAATAGTGGACGCGCTGCATCTGAAAGCTCTGCTCTATGACGCTCGAACACGAGCAGACGTTAATCCTGCTGTGGTGGCTGCGGAGCAGGCAGACGATGACTCAGAACCGAGCGACGTTGAACCGTCTAACACACCAGCATCGTCCGCGACATCAGAACCTAAATCCAGGGAGTACCGAATGAAAAAGAAGATGTCCAGCGATGTATTTCGCTACATCGTCCAAGCCAATGATCAACAATTAAAACAAATGCAACTGCAGGTCAACGTAAACGTTTAGCAATACTGGCGGCAGCAACTTGCAACAGATCCGAATATCAAGCTAGACGATGTAGGAGACGCTCTGTTGCATGCACTCATCGTCATCATCGACAACCGTGGGCTCAATGCCCGTTGGTGTCTGACGCCATTCTTACTATCGCTGCCCACCGCTGCCTATCTAGGGCAGCGTGGCTTAACTCCTGCAGGGTTGTCCCACAC
>Ga0209367_1005419_pt1 | contig 17679 bp, 10 predicted proteins | sample WorMetLIZISLAND2_FD_187412 | JGI IMG/M metagenome (GOLD analysis project Ga0209367, IMG submission 187412) | Marine gutless worms symbiont microbial communities from Max Planck institute for Marine Microbiology, Germany - Olavius geniculatus... ... | reverse complement strand
TGTGCACAAATCAGTTATGAACAGATACATAAAAACACAGGTTTCAGCTGTAAGGCGTTAAAACAGCACAGAGCAGAAAACGATAGTGGGGTGAAAAATTCACCCCAGGTTAACCTCTAAAGGTTAAAACAGCACAGAGCAGAAAACGATAGTGGGGTGAAAAATTCACCCCAGGTTAACCTCTAAAGGTTAACCCTTACGAGGACATCACAACCGCAGCAGTATGCATAGGCGCCGCATATACGTAGGCAAAAGGCACTTCTGTCATGGGAAAAACAGGCACTAGTAAACTTTGGCAAGTACAAATCACTTCATGGTGGAAAAAGTAAGAATGAGACAACACACAAAAGCAGAAAAAAGCAAAAACAGAGAAAAATAAATAAAATAAATAAATTTTAAAAAGTCCACGGAGGTTAAGATGAAGGAGGAAAATGAAATGGTTTAGCTTTTTCTGACGAGCATAAGTCTTATCAGCGTGCAAAAGATTTATAGGTTAATCATCAGCTTTATTAAAGTGTTAAGTTTATCTGTCAATAATGCTTTGACTCCTTAGGGTAAAACGATGAGCAGTGAAGCTGTTAGCGTTCTCTGACCACCGCCAATATACGTATAGTTTTGTGTAAGTTATAGGGTGTTTACACGATCGAGCAAACATCGAGCAAATATGACGCATGCATGCATAAAGCATAGCCTATACGAAGCCAACATCGAGCAAACGTCGAGCAAACATCGAACTGGTTCAAGCAGGCCTATTTTTATGGAACCCCGCCCCCTGGCTCAAATGCATAGGTTTAGGCTTAAGCTCTTAGCCCACAGCTGATCACGTGTTTATAGGCCTTCCAGTTACAACCCGTTCCCCCTCCTAATTAGCATGCTAATTACCATAGAACGTCCAGCTAGCTGCTCGATGTTTGTTCGATCGTGTAAAAACCCCATTGCACAGCAGCACACTTTATTAATCGGGCATCAGCGGTGTTGTGGTTAAAACAAAGTTGGAGGCTGGACGACGTTCGATTCCCCTACAGACAACTGCAAATTTCAGGCCGCATGCTTTAAATTTCACTGTGTTTTAAATTCTGCACGATTGAAAGATTTTCTTTCCGACAGGCTAAAATTGAGGGAAATTGCTCCCAATCCCCCTGCCACGACCGGGCAGTGGGAGAACGCTCCCATACCCTGTGGAGTCAAGACCTCATGGGACATATCGGAGCGCGGTCGTGATCGTCTATCCACCGTCACCGTCCAGAAATCTCGCTGTAGGCCTACACCGAATTAACTCTGACCATAGACCACGAAGCCCGAGAGTTTTGTATCGCCGGGGACCGATTTGACTGCGTGAATGTTTGATGCGATAATTAACCGATTCCTGTTAGCGTCAGTGTGGCGGCTTTGTGGTGGTTAACGCGTTGGTCGACTTGATCAACGCAGTTACTCTACGCCCAGCCAGCTAGGCCTACTTGGATTGGCGAATATTTCCATATCGGTAAATCATGTTGATGTTTGCAGTGACGTCGAAAGCCACCGCGAGGCCCAAGACAACATTCTCGAGGGGCCCGTGTGGGGTGAAAATTTTCGAATTTTGCTTTGCTTCTTAACATAATGGTGCACTCTGTATTTATAAATACTTTTTCAGCGTCGGCGGAGCCCCCAAACGTCGCGGGGACGGGGGTATAACTTACTTTAGCTCCCCTACCTCCCTTTTTCTCAACGGGCCTAGATGTTTGTAACCAGCCACACACGTCAACTCAGCCTGGCCAACCTTCGCAGTGGCTAGGTGCAGTGAGTATGATTATAGTGATAGCTGGGATTTAGGCTAAATGGGCACACAGCGCGATGCATTAGCTTCGTATATCGTGGTCTACCAGTGTAGACTGGTGTCTGGCTGAGGGCTGAAAAAACGAAGATCTGATCAGCGCCGCCCCGTGAGCTTTATGTCTGCAGAAAGACTTTGCGTTACGATTTTTTTGGCCGACCGTTTGGTCGGGATCGATCGAGGCTCGGGTATGTCGTCTGTCTGTCTATCGACTGTCTGTAATGCATATATTGTGGATATACAGTACGTCGTAGAGGATCGTCGATGGTACCGTTGGATAAGGCGTTGTCGAGTATATAGATTGTCAATATAACCATGTCTCTATCAGCAGCGGTTTAGCCGCAGTTTTGATTAAAATGTTGCTCTCTGCCATCATCATCTGCGTGCGCTTAGTTACCGAATCACATTTTAGCGTTGATTATAACGTTCGATATGGCAGCGTCACCACAGCGTGTATGGGACGTGCACTGTCACTCACCCTTGGAAATCGCTTTCTTTTGAAGACCGGAAGTTGGATGCTGACCTTCAGGTATAGGCGGTACAGTCGGCACACCTTAGCGATGCCTATATAGCCTATGCACAGTCACATAACCATACACTTGATTAATAATTACTTTGTGATATAACCGAATTTCTTTTACTCGTTTTGCGCAGCACTAATGAATTTCGACGAAAGTGATACGTTAGATATTGGACGCAGTTATTTATTCTATGTAAACATTGCTGGTTTTGCGGTAGAAAAAGAATGAGTGGCAGTTATTTCGTTACAGTTAGTTCGCTGTTTGTTATTTGTTTGTTGTGCGCTTATAGTTTACAAGAGAAAACGACATTGGAAGACTGCGGGTGTTCTGCGACTAGTCGCAAACAATCGTCTGTCGTCCAAACAGACGATCAGTCCGGGGACACGCCCACCGAGTCTGATGACACGCCTCCGTGTAATAGCGGCCTGGACGAAAAAAGGTTAGTTGCTACTGTAACACACTTATTATGTCCGCCAAGTTATTTTAGTGAACGGAGGAGATAATGTATTCAATGGATTTGTCATTCTGTCGTCTTTTTGCTGTGCAGATTGCTCACTGAGAGCATCCAGAATATCTGCTCAAGCTGGCCAAAGGTTAGCAACTGGTCTTTGGATCATTTGCTAGCCTTAGTACTTCGGTCTGTGCTGACAGACTGACAGTGCCTAAATATGCTGCATGTATGCCGTGACATGCTGTTTCTTTGATACATGCAACATTTGCATTTGACAGTCAGTTGGGCCATACACACTAGTGACTGATGGTTATAAAGTTTGCTTGTGAATGCATGTGAACAAACTAAACAGCAGGAAAGCATTCAGAATTCATAGTACTCGACAAGATCTGGGAAATGAAATTCTTACTTAGACCTGGTGTTTATTTAGGACCCATTATTTATTAGAAATCTAGCATTTATATAGTTCATTGATTGAAGATCTGACATTTATTAGAAGTTTTACAGCTTTGTAGTAACACTTTTCTACTTGCTTGCAGGCTTGCAGATGAAGCAAGAACCAATCAGATGGTGCAGATAGAAGGTGAAACGTTTATCATGGGTTCTGACAAGCCAATAATCACAGCCGATGGAGAGGGTCCTGCACGGCATGTAACTGTGAAGACTTTCTTCATGGATGTTCATGAAGTCAGCAATGCAGAGTTCAGGAGATTTGTCGTCGCAACCGGCTATGTCACGGAAGTAAATATTTACTCAGCAGTTACTGGTATACAGATAACGACTGGCATTGATGTCAATGGTAAGGATAATTTACCAAAGTTGTGGGAATATTGCCCAAGTACTGAAGACACATGGGCAATATTCCTGCAACTGAGGGGAAAGAATCTTCACGATTGATGATGCCAGTCACTATTTGTTATACCTCTGATCGATATTGACATAAAATTAGAAATAGTCATTTGATACTAATTAGATCGTTTTTGAACTATTGGACAGTTAATTGAGTAACAACTGTACAAGCTGTACATTACTTAACTCAGCAAATTGAGCTATTATTTAGGCTATCTGTGTTATTTCACTTTGCTTGTTTATTTAAAAACAATGACAATAACAGATTGTTGCCTGTTGCTAAGGTCCTGTTATTGGCAAAGCAACCTTGGGCAGTGCACAACATTTGGCCTAGAGCCCAAGGACTAAGATCACTAAGAATTATTTGTAGAGCTGTCGAAGTATTAATTTTCTAATGCATTAATGCACTGCATTAATTTTTTCACGCATTACTTAACGTGTTATTAACGCACCCAGGCTCATCGAGAAGGAGAGTGGGGGAGGGGTAAGTTACCCCTCACCCATGACATTTGGGGAGCACACCTGTAGAATATAGAAAGTTAGAAACATATTTGAATGTATAATTAACAATAACTACCATCATAGCTAGCATAGAAATCTATTAGCCTGTCGTTCAAATAATTATTTATTTACAGTAGTGATGGAGTGGCAACTACAGTTTAGTTACTTAAATTTATTTGATTGTCAAATAACCACAGTTTAATGGAATATTGGAACTTTTGCTTCACTGAATTTAGTAAATTAACATAAATTTATGTATGTGCATTAATTTTTTAACGTGTGTTAATTTTTTTAACACGTGTTAATTTATTAACACATTGATGCATTACTTGATGCGCTAATTTGACAGCTCTGGTTATTTGTAAGACATCTTGCTGATAACTATATTGCTGATTACATAGGATAACGCTAAAGCATAAGTCTTGTTTATTCTGTAAATGATGGTTTCAGGCAGAGAAATTTGGAAACTCATTTGTATTGGAAGCATACATCAGTGAAGAAGTTAAGAAAAATATTACACAGGCTGTGAGTTTTTTAATGGTCATTTTCAGTATGAATAATGTAACAGATAATGGTTTCTCATTCTCAACCATGGGTAGAAATTTACACAGTTATTGGTCAAAATGTGTACCACCTGTTTCATGAATTCACAGCTGCAGTGAATATTGACCAAGTTTCTCTCACTGATTCTCTGCACAGTAGATTTGCATTGGAGCGATGTTTAACATTCTAAAAATGGGAGAATTTTAAAAATTGGCTAACATTTGTTGCAGTTATGAAAAACATGAAAAAACGTTGCTGGTGACATTTCTGAAACACCCTGTGTACCGTTGTGTTGATAGATACCATGAGTGCATTACACAGATGTTGACATAACACATCTGCTGCAGTTGTAGTCAATATATTTTGAGAACCTTGATAACTTGATATTAGTGCAAGCTATAGTGACAGCTATTGATTATGTGATGAATTACTGCTTGTTTTCTCACAAAAAAGTAAATGAAGTTGCGTCAAGATTATTGCAAAAGAATAGTTTACATGATATTTTTGGGAATGTGTAGTTCACATTGTAGTGTGTGGTTTGTTGTGTTGTTTTAGCTAGCTGCAGCTCTGTTGTGGCTGCCTGCTACCAGTACTAACTGTTAATTAATTGCCTGTAGCTCATTGGTTAATTAGTTAGCCAGATGGCACTTTTGACAGTGCTAAGTGATTTTTTTTTGCAAAATTGTAATTTCAGCACCATTTTCTTGCAAAAAAACTTCAGGTGTAATGTCTGGACTGTCCTTGGAAACATGAATGTCAAATTTGAAGGTTATAGATTTAGTTATATTAAAGCTGTTATTATTGAACACTGCAAAATTGAGTCACGTGATCCTGTTGATGCCCTTTTTCAAAAAAAAATTAAGGGATTATATCCAGATTGTCTCTGTAAACATGCATGTCACACAGACAGACAGACAGACATTTGATAAAAACAGTGCCCTCCACCATTTACTTTGTTAATTAAATTAATTACTTGATTAATGTTTTATAATAAATTGGTAGGTGGCTGCAGCACCATGGTGGCTTCCTGTTAATAACAGTAACTGGAAACATCCTGCAGGGCCAGGCTCACGTATTGATGATATGTATGTATTTACTTAGTTTTTACATGCAACAGCAGCTACTGCTGTAGTGCGTCTTAGCCATCGCAATTCTGTCCGTCCATCCGTCCGTCTGTCTGTCTATCACATGGGTGGATCAGTCATAAACGATGCAAGCTATGATTGCCAAATCTTCATCGTCGGCTGCCTTGAAGATCTGTTTCAGGAACCGTAAAACTTTTCCATAAATTCGAAAGGGGTCATCCCAACGAGGGCGGTAAATGAGAGGGAGTGGGAAAAATTTGTGATTTTTAGCCGATACGACGTTGGCTGAGCAAGACAGGTCGCGCCCTTTGGTGAATACAAGTAAAGCACTATAGATAATTAGCCGCTGGTCATCTGGCGCCCTCTGGCGACTGACTTAGATTTGGTTTTACTGGGCTTTCAAACATGCACCGCTGTTGCGCGTTTCCATTTGCATTAGCCGGACTTTTCTTATCAGTATTTATTATATGTTATCTATTTATTTAGTACTTGTAGTTTAATATTTAGTATTTAGTTTATAGTTACAGGACTGGACATGGCTCACATGTTAATGAGAGGTACATGAATTTGTTTAACCTCCTCAGCAGTAATCCCGAGCGTTATTCGGGGCAGTTGTTATGTACTGAAAACGGTAACCCCGACTGAGACTCGGAGCGCAGCTATAGCAGTCTCCCTGCCATCTGTGCTGCGAGGTGCCGGCGTGCCAGTCATTAATGCATGTCCAGAACCGTCAGCGGACCATGTCTGTTGTGCTATCAATTAGTCACAGTCAGTGGTCAGTTGCAACTGATAAAATTCTTTTCTCTTCCATCTGACTGCCAGATGTCATGTGTGTTGAGCTAGTTTTATCAACATCACAAGTTGCAGTGCATCCAGCTACATCGGCTGACAGAGCTGCCGTTGGCACTGCGGCCGTACTGTGAGTGCAGGTCCAGTGGGAGTATACAGTCAAACGCTCAAGTGTACATTTAAATGTCATTAGGCAAATGTCGCGGCGAACTTGCCATGGCAGATATATGTACCGCTTTCAGACAGAAACTCTGTCCAAATTCATACTGCCAAGGAGGTTAATATTTAGCATTCATTGCTCAGTTTTCCATTATATTTAGTATTTTTTGTATTTGTTTGCTTATTGGCATCTAGTAATCAGTATTTATTTGATAGTTTTATTACTGGACATGGCATAGATGTGCATGTTGCTTTGTAATTTATACATCCAAGCTTTCAGAAATTGTAAGTGAAGTTTTCATTCATTTATGCTTTCTTTGATTTGTCTAATTTTTCCAGGTCCAGCATTTATTTTATCTAAATATGTTCAGTAGTTATGTACACAATGCTGCTGCTAGCTAAAGGTGAAAGAGTTAAGGGAGTCTATAGCACTTTGTGGGAACTTTGTCAGAGCACCAGCTGCTATAGGATGCAATCTTATTAAATGCCACCAAACACAGGAGAACATGCTTCACCTTAACCCCAGCCATATAGGCTGGTATTTAATTTACCTACCCTGGGAGAATGGAAGGCTGAGTTGATGTTGGTGTTAGTTATATTCCAAGATGGTTTACCTATCCACAGATAGTCACCCATCCAGGTATTAACACCTGGACAGCCACCCGAATGGGAGTCAACTCAGTCGGATTAGTGTTCTCTCAATTGTTAAGTCAAGTGTCCTAACCGTTACATCTCCAACCTGTTTGGTGTGCAGAAAAGCATTTGGCTAGTAAATGATGTTGCTTCAGTTTTCCTCAGAGTTTCTTGTCCATTGAATGTGGAAAATTGTGTGGTACAGAATGGATCATGCAGTGGTGCACGTGTCTTGGAACGACGCCGTTGCTTACTGTACATGGGCTAAGAAACGTCTTCCGACAGAAGCTGAGTGGGAAATGGCTTGTAGGTCGGGAAAGGAACAAAGGTGCGACAACACTTTGCTTCATCTAATTTACTGTAACAGCCCATGTGTACGAAAATGCTGGTCATAGCTATTTCAGTTTTGAAAAAAATTGTTTATAATTCTAATGAAGTTCCTGCATAAAGTGCATATTAATCATTGTTTCGATTCGACCTCAGTATACATTTTTAGTTCTAATTCAAAATTTAGCTTTTTGGTTGTTTTTTTATTTATTTATTGCTTTGTTAATTAATTAGTCAATATAGCTGATTTGTTGCATTTCTATACAATCTTTTCATGGGGCCACAAAGAAATACTCATTTTTTTATTTATTTAGTCATTTATTTATTTATTTACTCATTCAGTTATTCACTCACATTTTCATTCACTTAGTCACTCATTCACTGTTTCATCAATTGGTTGATTTATGTACATTAAGAAACTTGACATGAATGACTACAGTTTTGCTCACTTCAACTTAATATTGTGGCTACACTATCTTGTGAAATGCAGAAGTCATAGTTTGGCCATTTACAACAAAATTCTCCAATGTTTCATTGAGTTATTCACAAAAAATAACAGTGGCACAGTTTTTTTCTGAGACATGGTATATATTGCTGTTGTGAGGTTGTTTCCATGGGGCAACAAGGAAATGCCTCGAGGTGAACATCGTATGAACATCTGGCACGGTGACAAGTTTCCTACCGAGAACAGCGCCGATGATGGATACCACATGACCTGCCCGGTAAACCATCTTTACAAGGGTTATGTTTCATACTTGAATCAAGCATTGAATGCCTCAGTAACTAACTACTGTCAAAATATTCAAGGTGCAGTCTTATTATTTGCCACCCAACACAGGTCAACGTGCCTCAGCTTAACCCCAGCCAGACAGGCTGGTATTTGATTTACCTTCCCTGGAGGAATGGAAGTAGCAAAAAGTCCCGAAAGTCTCAAGGCCAAGACCAAGACGTTATTTTTTTGTCATCAGTGTGCCTTGTCTCAAGGTCTACATCACTGCCACCTTTCGCCAGAACAATCAAAGCTAATCATTCCCAGTACTGTCTGACTGCTCAGTCCAACTAAGCAAGGCTTATGTGTAACACTTCTAATGTGCCACTCTGTATCCAGATGTGTTAAGTGACTTTAGCGAACAATGTACTTGTTTGTGGTGCACAACTGTCTGCAGGTGACAGCATTTCCAGCACAGACAAAGCATGGGCTGAGGAACATGATTGGCAATGTGTGGGAATGGGTGTCTGATTGGTGGCAGATTAGACATACCAGCCAACCATTGGACAATCCGGTATAGCAGCTTTCACGCTCTAGCTATGTGTTGTACGAGGGTCATTCGGAAAGTTCGTAGACTGATACAGTTAGGCAAAGGATATTCAGATCATATTTTGCCACTTTTCAACATATTTCTTTTCTGTCCAACGTTTCTCCAAAGCTCAGATTCCATTGTAGAAAGCATTTTGATTTTGGTCTTTCGGCCAGCAGTTTGCCATGCAAATTATGAGGGGCATTCGGCAAGTTTATGGTCTAATATAGGTGGACAGTATAAATGTCAGTAACACTGTGTTACTGCTTAGTACTATCTAGCAATGTAATATTGCACAACTTACTATTGGGCTATAATAAACATTATGAAAATAGACGCATTCGCTGACAACGAAGTCGTAGCCTGCTGGGTAAATTGCTGGCTGGAAGACCAATATCAAAAGTTATTCTGCAACATAATCAGAGCATTGGGAAGACACTAGACCAAGTGCATTTTAGTTCCGGAAAAGTGTGTTAAAAAGCAGCAAAATATGATGGATATCTCTTTTGTATAACTGTGTCAGTCTACGAACTTTTTGAACGCGCATCATATACTATATTTGTCTATTTAGTTTTTACCACAACTGCACTCGTACTGCTTGCGTCTAGCAGTCAGCATCTTAATCCGTCTACAGGTCCGGGTAAGACAACACTCAGTAGCTGTGTCTCAGTGCATCTGTGAGAGCTTATAGCTCAATAACTAGAGCTGTCACAGTTGACGCGTTAATTAACGCGTTAATGTGTTAATAAATTAACGCGCGTTAAAAAAATTAACACGCGTTAAAAAGATTAACACACATGCGGAAATTTATTTCATTCAGTTACTAAAGTCTGTGCAGCAAAAGTTCGGATATTCCATTAAACTGCGATTATATGACAATCGAATGAAATCAAGTAACTAAACTAGTTTTCGTTTCATCACTACTGTAAATAAACAATTACGATATCTTTGTCAGATTTCATCCAGTTTTGATAATTTTTGCAGAAACTTAGACAAAGTAAATCATGCCTTTTAAATGTGAATGAAATGTTTTTAAAATTTAAAAAGTACAGTTACAAAACACAGTGCAACAACAAACCAACAAATTAAAAAAACAAGCAATTAATTAATTAATATTTAACAAACAAATAAGTTTAATCAGTCACTCACAGTTGCCTTAGCAGTTAGGCCTAGAATCGGAACTATAACAGTAGGCTTGCCCACAAAATGATGGACTCTATGATGGACAAGAGAAGATATACAAAATAAAAATACTGTAATAGTTAAATAGTAAATAGTCTTAATACGCTTAAAAAATAAAAATTATATGTGTTTTTAAAACTTTTTTTTCATTTTTCTAACTGTCTATATGTTACAGGCGGGTCCCATAAACGTTTCGGGCCCGGGGTAATTTACCTCCTACTTTCCATCTCGACGGGACTGGGTGCGTTAATTTACACGTTAATTAATGCATTAAAATAATTAACGCACTGCGTTAAAAAAATTAACGCCTTGACAGCTTTATCAATAACTGAACAAATTGCTGAAAAAAGAACGTGCATTTTCTTTGGCAGTTATTGCCGATAGCTTGTAATCGCCATTAACGGCTGATTAATTGCAATTTTTTGTAGATTAAGTTAACCTTCAAAAAACTTTAATCGTTACCTGTTCTGCAAAGGGGCATTGAAAGAACATAGATGGTCAGAACAAGTGTTGCATTAAATATATGTTAATCTATGTTGATATTGTGAACTGCAGACTGGGCCAGCGACTGGGAAGGACAAAGTGAAAAAAGGAGGATCCTACATGTGCACTAAGGTAACACTAACTTCATGTTAAGATTTTATTTTCTTCTGTACTGTTGTTATTTTCTAAGGTATTGTGGAAAGGGGGAGGGGGAGGGGAGATTGTCCACTAAATTTTAGCCCTCCAAAAATATATTTTCGTCTGAATATTTTCTTCCAAAAGTACAAAATTCAGGACTGAAAATGTGGCATTTTGGCCTTTCAGGGAGAAATTTGTGGGCAGAAATGAAATTTTGAGCACCATAATCTCTTCTATCTGAGATCTGCAGCTGTCAGGTGGAAAATTGCAGCTTTGTGCCCTTCCTCTGCCCCCAGCTTTTTTAACCACCATACCACTGGTTATTTTATATTATATTTAGAATTTGTTTTATACTTGCTGGCACTATTTTAGTTGCTAAATTAGAAATATTGTCCTGTTACTGCATATATTTTACTGACATGTTATATTTGTTATATTATTGTGATTTGTCAAAACACTGACAATATTACTACAACTACCGCTACAGCAGCTGCTAGTACTGCTACTAGTACTACTACTATTACTATTGCTGCTGCTGCTTCTACTATTACTACTATTATACTGTATGTTGTAGTATTCTTGCTATCGGTATCGCTGTGGAGCCCGCAGTCAAAACACACCTGACAGTTCGGCTTCAAATCTCGGCTTTCGTTGTGCGGCCGATTCCTTGCCTGAATATCTTGACAAGTCAGCAACTAACTGTGATGAACTCTAGTCTGATGAAAGAAACCGTCATGAAATCCATCTGTGTACCAGTGCCTTAAAGGCATATACAGGGTTGCTAATTTTGGGTGAAAAAATTTCAAGAACTTTTCAAGGACTGTCAAGTTTCAAGTACCTTTTCTAGACCCATTTCCACGACACTTTGCCTTGTCACGTTAGATGTTTCTGACAGCATATGAAAAAAATTTGTATCACAGTCACAGTGACTTTGAACAACTGAAATTCAAGGACCTTCAACACCTTCAAGACTATCCGACATCAAGTTCTAAAACTTTCAAGACCCAATTTGCTTTTCTGGAACTTTCCAGGGCCTGGAAAAGGGAACATTTTTTTCAGTAACTTTCAAGAACTTGTGGCCATCCTGCACGTACAAAGTGAACAGATATTTCATTTCATTTTATTTCTGTCGGTGTTACATGGCTTTAGTTTGATGAAATTCAGTGCTCCCTAGACCAATGGCTGGATTTGGGGGGACAGGGACAGGCCACCCAAGAAGATAAGTTGGAAGGGGAGGGAAAAGGAAGCAAGCGGAGGGTATGTGGGACACTGTTCTAATGGCCCAAGGGAGGACAGACCGCCTGCCAAGCGTGGGTAGCATTCCAGGTAGAGTTATAGAATGTCTGTCGCAGACTGCAAAGCAGTTACGGATTGTTGATAATTGGAGCTGTCAAATTAACACGTTAATTAATGCATTAATTCGTTAGTAAATTAACACGCGTTAAAAAATTAATGCATTGTGTAAATTTATTTAATTTGCTGAATTCTGTGAAGCAAAAGTTCCAATATTCTGATAAACTGGCAAACTGCGGTTATTTGACAATTAAATAAATTCAGTAACCAAACTGTAGTCGCCGTTCCATCACTACTGTGAATAAATATTATTTAGATGACAGGCTAATAGATTTCTATGCTAGCGATGATGTCAGTTGTTGTTGAAAAATGTGTTTCTATTTGCTTTCTAACTATTTTCTAACTATCTGGGGCATTAATAATGCGTTAATTAATGTGTTAAAAAAATTAATGCAGTGTGTTAATGCGTTAAAACAATTTAACACTTTGACAGCTCTATTGATAATAGATGCAGTGTTATAGTCAACATCTATGTAGTTTTTTTTTGTTTGAAGTCATCTACCAGTACAAATTTTTCTTACATGTATTCCTATTTTTAGTTAAAATCTGTAGCAGTGCAGCTTTTTATACTGGTAATGAAGATTTCATAGTCGTACGTGCTTATGCAGTGTTATAATTTAGTCTCTTTTGTCTGTCAGAACTTGTATATTATTCTGTTTCTTATCTGTATCTTTGTTATTTCTTAATGGCTAAATATAATGAGTGTAGTCAGTGGCGTAGTGGGCTAAAAAAAAGTTGAGGGATGAATCAGGAAGTTGCAATTTTCAGACAAACAGCTGTACAAACAGCTGTAAATTATCGACAGAGAAGATTAAGGGTGTTCTAATTTTCAGTTGTGCTTTTGGCGTACCCAGAAATAGGAATTTTCAGTCCCATAGTTTATATTTTTATAAGAAAATTATGAGACAAGAAAATGTTAAGAAACTATTATTTAGGAGAGGCAGTTGACCTTGCCACAATGCCAGCGAATGTGGCTTATTATGTGACTGTCCTTACTGGTCGTTTATGCATTTATCCCATATGGGCTCCAGGCTCAAAAACAGAGGCAAAAGACCGAAATAGTTGGTGAACAGTCCTTTGGGCAGCAGTAAATGATATGCCAATTTTCTACAACTGAAACAGGTCAAGTCCGGTGGTGTTAGCAGCTGTAGGTGGATGGCTTCATAATATGTTGGTACAGGGCTGACATGTTTACTGTAGTTGTAGGTTTAAAAAGTTGGGAGATAAGGAAAGAAGTTGTTAGACGAATGCTGCAAATGACCGACAGAGGAGATTATTGGTGCTGAAAATTTCCATTTTGCCCCTAAATTCACCCACACTTCTGTATTTTTGGTAGAAAAAATCTGCACTATGCAGACACGGAAAATTTTCACACTGGCTAAAATATAGGACGCCTGCTAGGATAGCACCAACAATAGGTATACCAGCGTGAACAAACATTTGGGTGTGTGTATGTATTGTTGATTTTGTACTATACTCATGACAATATGGCGATGTGTGTGTTAATTTATGCAAATATGTTTCTCAATGATATAAAGAAATGTTTATAAGTTTCTATTGATATGTTTTGTCACACACAGTCAGTGTTTTGGAAAATTTCTGACAGATCAGATTACGGTTGCTAAAATTTCATTCTTGCCCCCAAATGTAGTCAAAATGGGGCTTTTCACCCCAAATCTATGATGATACTCAAAATATCAATTTTGTGTCTAAATTAGCCCAAACTGGTGGGTTTTTGACCCAAATTTTGCACTTTTGGACAAAAATTTTCAAAAAGAATAAAATTTTCAGATGGTTATCCAACAGCACAAAATTAATGTCCCTTTGTAACCCTGCCGTGATGCCGCTGAAAGTAGGAATATGGCTTCCGCCATTAATAGTGACACCGGCATTTATTTCAGCTAGTTTCTGATACAGCAAAACGACAAACATGGAGCAATACACAACCTGAATCAACAGTCAACAGATGTAAAACACATGCGGCTGTGAGATGAAGGCGTTCAACTAAAGTACCAAACTCCACTTGTTGTATGATGCATGTTCATAGTAAAGTGAAGGCCTACAGTATATCCACGGTATGTACAACTTGTGATAGGGACTTAGCAATTGGGGTATATCGGTATATACAGCCCATGAAAATGAGGCCAAATAAACTTATTATCAAGTAACAACAACATCAGAATGGTTACTGAACTTACTTTATACCTCCGTATTAAATTTCTAGTTATGTCCCTGGCTTGTGGTATTGTCCAACAAGTCCATGCAACAAATTGAAGCAAGTGTAGTTTGGGCATAAACCAGCACAACTGATACAAGTCATGTATGAGTCTTGTAAATAATTAATGGGAGGCTATGCTGGTAATTTCTGTATAATCTCTTCGAGCTCATCTATTGTCAGCATGTGAAACAGTCGATCTGGCGTCACCGTGGCGACCTGAACATAAACACTGTTCATCATCATCATGATAACAATGACAAAAGTAATTTGGCAAAAGGCAGAATCATTGTGGCAAGTTCACCCAACTCCTTGTTTGTACTCTCCAGGTGGCAGCTAGGACAGGACTGATGGTTTGGTGGCAACTTGCAATTGCATGCTTTAGCTGGAGTTTGACCCCAAAATCTTCTCTTCGCGGACATGGACCCCCAATCCCATATAACAGAATGTGTTACTGGACTCCACAAGTGTACTTGCCAAATGGCAAAGAAATTCATTAAACGGTTTAAGCATGGTACATAATGACAGATGACAACGCTATGGAGAAATGTGTAGGAATAGGTGGAATCGCTTGCACTTTTACGCGCGAAAGCAGCTACTGCTTTCAGCGCGTCTTAGCCATCGCAATTGTGCCTGTCCGTCCGTCTGTCTGTCACACGGGTGGATCAGTCAAAAGCGGTGCAAGCTAGAATCACCAAATCTTCACCGTTGGCTGCCTGGAAGACTCTAGTTTCAGGAACCGTAAAGTTTTTCCATAAATTCGAAGGGGGTCACCCCAAACAAGGGTGCTAAATAAGAGTGGGGTGGGCAAAATTTGCGATTTTTGGGCAATAAGTCGCTGTATCTCAGTAATGGTGCAAGATGGTTACTATTAATCACTAATAGGAAGTCGTACACTGGCTCTCGATTGGCGCTGAATTCAATGACCTTGGATGACATTGAACGCCAAAATAGGGGGTTTTAAGGATTTCTTGGCGATTTCAGGCTGCGACAAAAGTCTATATCATTCACAAGGTGGAGCCACGGAACTATCATTATGTGCAATTCGGCATGGCTGTAATAAAGGTGTTGTATTTTATCCCAAATTCCCGCAAATCTAACTCAAACAGTGATAGAAATTTTCGTTGTACGATTTCATTGTACTGTGAGCGCAATAATTTATTATTTAGTACATTTCTGATGCACAGTATTTGGTGAAACAGCTTGCATATCTTACAGCGTAATTTGTGGCATTTTGTTTGATGGTGCTGCCACCTCGGGAATTGGTTTAAAACGCCCAGCAATAACTAACACTGATCAATTGCACTGATTGACTTGTTATATTTTTATGCGTGAAAGCAGCTACTGCTTTCATCGCGTCTTAGCCATCACAATTCTGTCTGTCTCTCTGTCTATCACACGGGTGTCAAGAGATAGGGCCTAGGTTACTATTAATCACTAATAGGAAGTCGTACACTAGCTCTCGATTGGCGCCAAATTCAATAACCTTGAATGATCCTAAATGCCAAAATAGGGGGTTTTATGGATTTTTTTGGCGATTTTGGGCTGCGACACAAGTCTATATCATTCACAAGGTGGCGCCACGCTACTATTGTTATGCGATCCAGATAGAGAATTTGGTATTTGTATATTAACTTAGCATGAACACCCCACTTTTCAGCTAAACAAATGAACCGGAACTGCTATAGGCTTTCACGCGTCTCGTGAGCATTAGCTCAAATTTCTTGTAGCTAATAATAACAGGAGCTAATAACCATTGAAAAAAATCTTTATAGTTGACTTTCCTAAAACTAATGACTGATTAATCATTAATTTCGGTCAGCAGTAACAGCGGTTAATGTGCAAGAAAAATGCATGTTTTAACAACTTTATAAGTTATTCAGCCAACAGCTGCAACAAATGCAGTGCTCTGAGAAAACAATAGGTCTACATTACCATAACCATAATCGTACGATTAATCCCTTATTTCTGCAGCTTGAAGTAAAACTAATCCAATTAATTGAGAACTACAGTACACATATTCCATCACACAAGATAAAAATAAGATCTTACTAAGAACTTGTGAAAATGTGGTCCCAAGTGTTTAGTTAAATGGGTTGCAGGATGTGGATCCAGGCGAATCCCACTTTTTACAATAAGCCATATAAAAACTCACAGCCTCACACGACATCTGGTAAAATCTCAGTGAAAGACTCAGGAAAATGCTTAGGAAAGTTGAGTGAATGTGAGCACATGACTCTGGCTGCCGCTATTTTACCTCGATGTTTGTGGAGGTGAGCCTCTCTTCCATAACCTGCTTCAGAATCTTCATAGCCTCAACACTCGCCTCGGCTAACGTCATGCTCTGGTAAAACATCACCAAACAAACTAATTCCAGATCACTTAAGCTGGAATTTACATAAGTCTGCAAGAAAAGCAAAAAAAACTTGCACAAAATCACACATGAAAACTTTATAAAAATGCAATTTATGCAAAAGAAAACAATCACTGTTAATGGAATATATATCAGCAAAAATATAAATTTATTTTTCAGTAAATACCAAAACGACATATAATATGATTAACAACTTATATGGCAGCGAGTTACAAAATAAAGCTTGCAATATGTCATGAAAGAATAATGCTGAGTACAGCTTATGGCAGCAAACAAGCAGGGCTTTGAAAACGATTTTTTAAAGCCAAACGTGTTGGGTCTTATTACAGTATAGTGTTTTGGTAAAATCTGGTTTTTGAAGGCCCAATTTGATGCACTTTGGGGTTTTTAGGGGTTCCCCCTTGACTAAGCTACTAGTACAAGTCCAGCAGTGGACTCGACTCTACTTTTCATGAGCGACTTGGACTCGAACTAAGGAGTCCAGAGTTACAAAACCTAAGGTTTTTTAACAAACCCAACCTGGTGGGTTTCTTTGGGTGTCCTGTTTCTTTGGGCTTTTTAAGATTAAACAGGTTTTTGCGAAAAGGCCCAACATGATCAGTTTTGGGACTTGTATGGGTCTTCATTCTTCAGTTGGATGATTCATATGAGTTATACGTGGAGTTACCCTCACCCTGCAAAAAACCCCACCGAGTTTTCAGGTATCTGCCTGGGTGTCAACCCTGAGGGAGTTGGCTACATCAGTGTATTTAAGGGAATCAGACCTTGTGGTAGACCTCCTGCAGAGCCTGCTGAGCACCTTCAGATCCAGAACCAATTGCTTTGGCATCATACTGTAGAAATGTGCCCGAAGGGTCCATGTGAAACCTACAAGTAGTAATAATAGTAATAGTACAACTAGTAGTAACAGCAGTAGTTGATCTGCCAGTCTGCCGATGGTCACCCATTCAAGCTTAGTAATTAAA